>Ga0123354_10007287_pt1 | contig 16612 bp, 13 predicted proteins | sample TergutLab28metaG_2_FD_97872 | JGI IMG/M metagenome (GOLD analysis project Ga0123354, IMG submission 97872) | Labiotermes labralis P4 segment gut microbial communities from Petit-Saut dam, French Guiana - Lab288 P4 | ecosystem: Host-associated > Arthropoda: Insects > Digestive system > Gut ...
ACGATGATCCGTACAGTGATGTCCCTGACCAGTACGCCGACGTGGCGGCGAGGTACAGCGCATCATCGGTTTTTGATCAAGACGACGTAGAGGTCGGTTACGACGACGACGATCGTCGTTGACGCCTGACGACACCAACGGCCCGGCGGGCCCTAAGCTGGTACAGCTAACCGCGTGGTTAGCTGCGGAAGTGATAATTGGCGACGCCCCGGGTCTATGTCACATCGTTGATTGAAAGGCTCTTGACAGCCGGGTATTATCCCCGTGCAGTCAGTTTTCATGGAGCAACCAGATGGCAGATGATGGTCTGTTGCAATTTGGTCCTCATGCGACAGGACAGCTGGGTGGTATTTGAAGAGTGTATCGATCAAGGGTGGGCGATGAAGAAGGGAAAACCACGATTGGCACGAGTCCGTGTCCTGGTAAGTCTCATATGCGCTTGTGTCGTGATGCCAGAGCTGATTGGGGCTACCGGGGGGGGTATCGCGCAAGCAATTCCCATCATCACCCTCGCAGCTCCGGTGTCGGGTACAGTCGTCGGCATAACCACAAATCTCCGAGTGCGCAATGGGCCTGGGCTCACCTATGCTGTGACGAATTATTTGGTTAATGGCACGAAAATGACGATTACCGGCTACACATCTGATGGATGGCTGCGCATGAAGACATCCTCTATCGCTCTTGGTTATGTGTCCGCAGATTACGTCAATATTCCGGTTGTCTCAGTATCGATGGCACGCACATCGGCCTCTGTTGTGGTGGGGTCTGTGACGCCAACTAGCTACGAGATCTTCCCAGCTTGTGCCACGAACTTGGCGGTGACATTCACGTCATCCAGCACGGCAGTAGCGACAGTCGGTAGCACCTCAGGCAGAGTGACGGCAATGGCGATCGGTAGTACAACCGTGACAGTGAGAACGACAGATGGGGGTAAGACAGCATCGATGACGTACTCTGTGGTTCCGGAAGCTGCTGCAGTTCCCGTAACTGGGGTACGGCTAAACAAGCAGACATCGCTTCTGACAGTTGGTGCTGCCGAACAGCTAGTAGCGACAGTCCAACCCAGTAACGCAACAGATCAGTCAATCTCCTGGCGGTCGAACGATGGCGGTGTTGTCAGTGTGAATGCAAGAACGGGGCTAGTGACTGCGGTTCGTGCTGGTGTGGCAATTGTCATGGTAGTCACAGGTGATGGCCAAAAGACTGACATATGCACCTACACAGTAGTCAATGCCGGTACTGTGGCTGCTACTAGTGTGTCGCTGAACAAGTCAACTTCAAGCCTAAAGGTTGGAGCATCGGAAACACTCGTGGCCACGGTTCTGCCTAAGACCGCCACCAATACTCAGGTAACTTGGACATCAAGTATGCCCAGTGTAGCTACGGTTGACCGAGTAACGGGGAAGGTAACCGCCGTAATGGCCGGATCAACAACTATCACAGCAAAGACGGTCGATGGTGGGAAGACAGCTAGTTGTAGTTATTCGATCACGGGAATAGCTAGCACATCAACGCTCAAGATAGCCGATAACACGGTAATACCGAATCCGATGGTCGCGGGTACCAGTGTCACGGTTAAGGGAACAGTCACATCTAGCCAAAACTTAACTAACGTGACAGCGCAGATCAGAACAACCGCTGGCATTTTGAAATATGGCCCATTCTCAACAACGCCAACTGGTAAGTCATATAACCTGGCCAACTTGAATGCAAAGTTACTATTCAGTAAGTTGTCAGCTGGGACATATGAATATGTTGTGACGGCAAAAGACGTATCAGGCAATCAGAAATCCATGCTAAAAGCATTCACAGTTCAGGCCTGCTTGCTTACGACATCTGGCTTGATGAAGGTGCCAACTTCTATAACTAAGGGAACAGGGTTATCAGTTGTTGGAACTCTAAAGATCACTGGAACTGGCTGTAAGATCACGAAAGTTACAGCTACGATCACGACATCCAAATACTCAGCCTCAGGTACGCCAAACGCCACATCGTTTAGTCTAAAGACTCTTGACTCAGCACTAAAGTTCAAAGAACTAGGTGCAGGAAACTACACATTCACAGTTTCGGTGCTCGATTCTAAGGGCAAGACATGGACACCTATCAACAAGGCACCCCTCCAGGTGAAAGGTCCGGTAGCGGTTACTGGAGTTGGGATAAACACCAACTGTAAGCAATTATCATTAGGATCAAATTATAGTTTCTCGGCTAATGTAATACCTACGAACGCTACCAATCAGAAAGTTACCTGGGCATCATCAGACAAGAGCGTACTGAGTATCACCTCAGGCGGCTTAGCAACGACAGTATCTCAAGGCAATGCCACTATATCAGCAACGTCAGTGGATGGTGGCAAGAAAGCCAGTATATACTGCAGTGTATATGTAACTGGACTTACTAGAACCTCCCCAACAAGTTTTATCAAGGACTCTGCTGGTAACGCATCTACTTACTTGGGTGATTCATTGAAGGTGACGGACATCATCTGGTCGAATCGTACTATCACATCCGTCTTGGTAGGCATCGAACAAGTGACTCCGAATACCAACTCGTGGAGTTGGCTTAGTGGTTACACCGCATCTACAAAAGCTAACGATTTCCTTGGATTGAAATATCCAGTTGGCACAATCGCGGATCAAGTATTGTTTAAGAATCTGCCGGTCGGGAGATATCGATTAAGAATTGATGCAAAGGACAATGGAGGCGGTAACAAGTCGTGGACGCAAGAGTTCAACATCGTGAAACAAATCAAAGGAGCGGCATATGCCGGTTGTCGGCCATATTCGACGGCAAAGTCGAACGATGATCAGTTCCCTGTGCCACCGAGCGCAAAAGGTGGGAAGACCGCCGATTCGATAGTAGCTATTGCTGTCAGTCAAATTGGTTATCATGAAGGTACATATTGTAAAACGAACACAACAAAAGGATATAACGACTGCGTCATATTCCCAACGGACGGTAATTGGACGAAATACTACTCAAGCGGTACTCCATTCAGCGCAGGAACAGGCGCTACTCCCTGGTGTGTTATCTTTACTGTATGGACACTTAAGCAAGCCGGAATTAACCCTCCAGCACTGTCTATTGGGGGGAGATCGTTTTACACCGCATACTTGGATGCAAAGAAGTGGAAATACGGAGGTCCTAATGTAGTTCCAAAGCCTGGAGACACAATAATATTCGCCGACAAAATTGGTAATAAGCCAATTGAATGGAGTTGGTACCATACAGGCTTAGTGGAATTTGTTGCCAATGGGAAGGTACATACAATTGAGGGAAATGCTGGATCTGGAGTTGTGAAGCGGAACGTTTACGATTTGGGCAGCAAGTCAATCGGCGGCTACGGATCTAATACATAAATGCTTAAGATAAGTCTACTCGGAAAGGGAATATAAAATGCAAAACAAGCGATCCGCCTGGATGTTATCAATTACGGTGTTGCTATTGTTGATTTTTGGTGGTTGTACTTACCCACCAGATGAGCCAACAACTTCGTCTACGACGACTGAAGGCACTATGGCACCAATCGCTTCGTCAACAACCGTACCTCCAACCGCAACCTCTGGTGGGACGATTCTGCCTTACATTTCGCCATCCAAGGGTGAATCGACAGTGCTGATGAATGACAATGGAGATGGGATCTTTATTTTCGGGATGAAAGTTGATGCTTTCCATCGTCGATGCGAAGAAATCGGCTGGGTATGCGATCCAAGTTCAGGGCTCTATGACTATGGTTATGCAAGCTATGGGAGCGCTTTATTTGGATTTACAAGCGGACCACTTGATGTGATATGGGTGTCTGGCTCCGAGTTTCAGACTGAGCGCGGCTTCAAAGTTGGTGATTCGAGAAAGAAGTTGTTCCAACTTTATGGCGACAATTATAGAAAAGACACAGTCAGTGAAACAAATACTTATTCGTATGTTCTACCGAGCGCAATCGTATTTGTCGTTTTCTATGACACTGATAAGGATAAGGCAAAATCATGGTATATGTCCACATCAGAGTAATTAATGTTAGATGAAATGAGTTAACGATGAGGAAAACAACATATTGTATTGTTGCGAGTGTCGTGATAGCAATTACTGGAGTGATAGTTCCAGTATCTCACGCCGACTCTCAGAATGTTGTTGTTGATATATCGCTACGGCGCTGCATTGCGGCGACCATGGACGGTTATGGCGTTCCGCTTGGTGCGTCAGGTGCGCCTAATGGAGACCATAATGCTATGGCTGCATGGATAGCCAGTGACTCTGTTTCAGTCAGCGCAGATGACCTCGTGGCCTTCGCGGCGAGTGCACCAGGAGTTCAGATGTGGTGCCCAGACATGGGGATCGAGACTCTGGATGGGTTAGAGTATATGGCAAATTCGCCCTACTCTGATGACATAGCCTGGATTAACTTCTCTGGTAGTGATATTTCAGACGCCTCAGTTCTTTCGGGCTTCCACAACGTCACGGTCCTTGATCTGTCACGAAATAACCTGTCTGATGTCGACTTCCTTGCTTCAATGCCAAAACTTCAAGAGCTGAGGATTTCCCAGAATCAGATTATGAACGCTGAAGGACTTACCAAGTCAGCGCCGCCAGATCTATGGCAGCTATGGTTAAATGACAACCAGATTACCAATATCAGTGCGTTAGCGTCTCTTTCAGGACTGCAGGATTTGAATCTGTCAGGAAACCAAATAGGTGATGTCGAGCCTCTCGCTGGTCAGAGACAATTGATAAGTTTAGATTTGTCATTCAATAACATTGACGATGTAGACGCATTTGCTAGTTCCAGTATGGAGAATCTCAGTGAGCTAAATATGACTGGTAATGAAGTTCATGATGTTGCTGGACTGGCTGCCCTCACTAGTCTACAAGTGCTTGATCTTGGAGAGAATCGCATTGGAGATGACTCGAATCTATCGTCACTGGGTTCGATTCACGGCCTAGAAAGGCTTGACCTCTATTATAATGAGATTTCTGATGCCACTCCTGTGGGTGATCTGATTCGATCGGCCACTGGTCTGTGGTCGATTAATCTATCTGCTAACAAGATAGAGAATATTTCAGCGTTGCTGCCGTTCATGCAGTGGATGTCTAAGGCCTGGCCAACTGGTATCGATGACTCATGGAAAGTCAGTCGTCCTGATCTATGTGAGCAGGAGCGTTGCCTCTCGTTGGTACTTGACGGGAATCGGATTGTAGATGTATCGGGGCTACCAAGCGGATTCCGCTACAGTGAGGAACTTGAGCTTGGGATTTCTCTGATGACTCAAAATGTAAGTGAGCAATCATCAGTAGGGACAACAATTGCTCTGCCAATGGTCAGGACGGCATCCACTGAAGATAACGTGACTTGGACGGTTATTGATGGCCCAGCAAAAATAAACGATGATGGGACTGTGACCTACACTGGCGAGGGCATTGTGTTGTTGGGCTGGGAGAATCCGGGCGTGCATGCAGGAACTAATAATGATGGGGTGATAGCCACGGTACCGGACTTTTCCGGTTGTGTGGTTGTATCGGTTAGTGGGTCAACTACACCGGGCAGTAGCAGCACGACAGGAGGAAGCCTCAACTCGGAGGCACCATGGGCGACGATTGCGCCGATTGCTCTTGGCGTGCTGCTGCTAGTAGGCGTGGTGCACAAGGCTCGGAGGAGGCTCGGTGGCTTGCAGTTGAGGTAACGATTTTCCATCGACCGCTAGTACCGGGTATGATCGATGGGTTGCCTCACTTTGTGAGCAATGGCCCTGTAGCTCAGTTGGTTAGAGCGTCGGCCTGTCACGCCGAAGGTCATGGGTTCAAGTCCCACCAGGGTCGCCAGGTGTCTTTTGGCACCATCTGTATGGCCGGGTAGCTCAGTCGGTAGCAGCGCATCCCTGAAAAGGATGAGGTCGTCGGTTCGATCCCGACCCCGGCCACCAACGAAATTTTGGCACCATGGCGCGAAGCACTTGGGTGCTCACACCACCAGATGCTTTGCCATGATGTCCAGGTCGTAGGTGCGTCCTTCAATGTGGTCCTGCTTGGCGCCCACCTTCTGGTAGCCATGGTTGCGGTAGAACTGCAGCGCATGCTGGTTGTCCACGAAAGCATCGAGTTCGATGACCTTGTATCCGTCCGCCGCCAGGGCCGCCTCGCCCCACTGCAGCAACCGGTGGCCTAGCCCGGTGCCGATGTGATCTTGGCGCAGGTAGACCATGGATATCTCACCGGCGTCATCAAAGATGTGCAGGTGGGTGGGCCCGACCATGACCACCCCGCAGAGCGCGCCGCCGCCGTCCAGAGCCTGCATCCCGTACACACCGCGGCCCATCTTTTCACGCAAGATGTCCACCCTGCCATCGGTGGTCAAGGCGTCGAGGAAGCCATCGTCGAGTATGCCCTTGTACGTCCAGCGCCAGCACTTATTCAGAAACTCGGCGACGACCTTGACGTCGTCCTCCTCGATGGGGCGGACGGTGATGGCGTCGTCAATTAGCATGCGCCGATACTACGCCAGCCGGCTTTGGGAGCCCGGTGGCGGTAGATCCGGTTTGGTTACGATTTGGCGCCGCCTGGCTGTGTCCCGCCAAAATGATTTGCGGACGCCTCCAACAGGGTGCTATACTTAATTTCACGATGCATCTGAAGTAAATGCACAAAGCAGTGAACTAAGAAGCGGCAAAGGAGGCGCCACATGGAAGTCGGCATAGATGTCGGCGGTACCCACACGCGCGTTATCGTCGCCGATGGCGACACCCCAATCGGTGAAGCTGCTGCTCTAACGGCGAGCTGGCGGCATGGCACATTGTTCTCGGACGAGCACAACGCGGCTCGTCTGCTCGCCTTGGTACCCGGCGACGTGGTCGGCCGGGCTGATGTCCCGATTGTGATTGGGGCGCACGGTGTTGACACTCGCTACCAATGCGAGCTGCTGACATCCTGGCTTTCCCGCTTGCACGCAGGCCCAATTTTGGTGGTCAATGATTCCGAGCTTTTCGGCCCGGCAGCAGGTGTCGGGCAGGCCATCAATGTTGTTTGTGGCACGGGATCCATCGTTGTCGGTCGCGACAGCCGCGGTGAGTTGGTCAAGGTGGGTGGTTACGGTTGGATCCTCGGTGATCCAGGCGCGGCCCCGAGCCTTGTCCGCGAGTCGGTGATTGCCATCATGGAGGCCGACGACGCGGGTGAGGCTCCAGGGGTTTTGGCTCGCAGCCTGATGGCCCACTACTGCTCACCCGACCCAGTCGAGATGGGTTACGATTTCACGGCGGACGCCGGCATCACCAATTGGGGTGGGCTGGCTCCACTCGTCTTTGAGGCGGCGGACGCTGGCGACGAGCTGGCCATCCGCGTGATCGAAGCTGACGGACGGCGCTTGGCCGATGACGTGCAGACTCTGCGCGCCAAAGGGGTCAACAGCCATGTTGTCGTGGCATCCGGCGGTGTGATCACTGCCCAGCCGCGTCTCGAAAAGGTCTTCACCACCGCCATGCAACAACAGGATCCAACTATCGAAATACACGTCCTTAGGGACGCCCCGGCAAAAGGCGCACTGGCAATGGCCAGAGGATTGCGTCCTGCGCCGGCTAACCAAGAGTTTCCCCTAGCCGGGAAAGAATAACAACCAAAGGAGCAAGTCAAGTGAAAATCAAGCACTCAATCAAGGTTGGTTTCACCAGCCTGGTGGCGTTGCTCGCGGCAGTATCAATGTCCGCTTGCGGCACACCGTCAACGCCTTCCACTGGTGGCTCAGACACCGGGGCTGGCCAGCAGGTCACCTTGAACGCACTGTTCATGGATCAGGCCGGCTACAGTCAGGACCAGATCAACAGCATGATCTCCGATTTCGAGGCCGCCAACCCGAACATCAAGGTCAACTCAACGTTCGTCGCCTATGAGGCCCTGCACGACAAGATCGTGACGGCGGCCCCTGCGGGCACCTACGACGTCGTCTTGCTTGACGTTATCTGGCCGGCCGAGTTCGCCACCAAGGGCATCGTCCAGGACGTGACCTCTCGTTATCCGGCGTCCTGGAAGGACGACATGCTTGGTGGCGCTTACACGACCGCCGAGTACAACGGCAAGTTCTACGGCGTGCCGTGGGGCCCGTCAACCAAGTTCTTGTATTACAACAAGACCATGCTGGCAGCGGTTGGCGCTACCGAAGCTGATCTATCCACATGGGACGGCGTTTTGGCCGTTGCCCAGAAGATGAAGGATCAGGGCATTGTCCAGTACCCGTTCGCGTGGAGCTGGCAGCAAGCTGAAGCAGTGATCTGCGATTACGGCCAGTTGCTCGGCGCCTTCGGTGGCCAGTTCACCGATGCCAGCGGCAACCTGGATGTCAATAACGCGGTCGGCGTGCAGACGCTCACCTGGATGAAGCAAACGATTGACGACGGCCTCACCAACCCGGCTTCGACGACGTTCATTGAGGACGACGTACAGAAGGCGTTGGCCGGTGGCCAGGCCGCTTTCGGTCTGAACTGGGAATCGACATTTGCCGCCCTGCAGGATCCGTCACAGTCCACCGTTGTCGGTCAGATCGGCATCCTGCCGACCCCGACGGGCCCGACGGGACTTCGCCCCGGCATCAACGGCGCCATGGCGCTGTCGATCCCGACTAAGTCCGCTCATACGGACGAGGCTTGGCAGCTGATCACCTTCCTGACCAGCCAAGAGCAGCAGAACAAGTACCCGACCGGCTGGCTGCCCAACTGGAAGTCAAGCTACACCGATCCTGCGATCACGTCGCAGGCCCCGGAGCTGTTCAAGGCTGCCGAGATTGGTTATTCCAGCCTGATCCTGCGTCCGACGGTGCCGAACTACACGGCAGCATCGAATGCGCTGCAAGCTGAGATTCAGGCAGCGCTAATCGGCTCGAAGACTCCGCAACAAGCCATGGATGACGCCGTGGCTGAAGCGGCAGCCGCAGGTTAATTCCTATAGGCGGGTGAGCGTGCCGCCGAATAAGTGGTACGCTCACCCGCCGTCACACATAAGCTGAAGAAGATGACAACTATCACTCAGGACGCGACAAGAGTTGAAGCACCAACGCTTCGCCCTCACAGGACGCGACTGGTACGCACGCAGGGTTTCACCGCCCTGATGCTGCTCATTCCTGCCTTTCTAGTGGTTTTTGGCATCATCGTTTACCCGATCATCCGGACAGGCGTTTATTCGGTGACCGATGTCACATCGGCCATGCAGACCACCGCGCCGTTTGTCGGTATCAATAACTTCGTCAAGGCCTTGTCGAATCACAATTTCTGGGGTTCGCTCGGCCGCACGCTGTACTTCACCATCGTGTCCACCAGTCTTGAGCTGGTCTTCGGGCTGGGTATTGCCGCCCTGCTCAACGCCAAAATCAGAGGACGCTGGCTGCTGCGAACCATCGTCGTCATCCCATGGGCCGTTCCGACAGTGGTGTCCGGCGCCCTGTGGAGGGGCATCCTGAACTCGCAATATGGCGCCCTTAACGCGCTGCTGATGCAACTTGGCATCATCCACCAGTACTCCGATGCGCCGCTCTGGCTTGGCCGCCCGTTCCTGGCGCTGAACATGGTGATCGTCGCCGACGTCTGGAAGACAGTGCCGCTGGTGGCATTCATGCTGCTGGCCGGCTTGACGTCGATCCCGGAGGAAGTCTATGAGGCGGCCAAGATCGACCGCGCCGGCCCAGTGCGTACCCTATGGTCGATCACTTTGCCGCTGCTGCTTCCGTCCATCTCAATCGTGCTGATACTACGTATCATCGAGGCGTTCAAAGTCTTCGATGTTGTCTTCGCGATGACGCGCGGCGGGCCGGCTAATGGCACTTTGACAATCGCCTACTACACATATCAAATGGCGTTCTCAAACCAGAACTTCGGCATCGGATCGGCTCTGGCATACGTGATTGTGCTCGTCATCGCGCTGCTCTCGGCGATTTATTTAAGGGCGCTGCGCCGTAGTGAGATGAGCCTGCTATGAAACAGAAGACATCGACCTCGGTGCTGTTGTATGTGGCTGCCATTATCGTCGGCATCGTCATGCTGGCGCCGTTCCTCTGGATGGTGCTGGCATCGATTCACTCGCAGGCCGAACTGGTGACACTTCCGCTGCGCTGGTGGCCCAAGTCGCTTTACCTCAATCGCTACATATCGCTGTTCACCGACCCGAACAACGCTGATTTCAAGAACGCGATGGTCAACTCGCTGATCGTTTCGGTTTGCGTCGTCGCCGTTTCCATCTTGGTGGGTGTGTTCGGCGCATACGCCTTTGCCCGCATGCAGTTCAAGGGCCGCCGTCTCGTCTTGATGACCTTCCTTTTCACATACATGCTGCCCCAGATCGCACTGGTGATCCCGATGTACATGATCCTCAGCAACATCGGGTTGCTAAACAGCATCATCGGGTTAATCATCGTCGACTGCTCGCTTGTCGTGCCCTTCGTGCTCTGGATTCTGTCGAACTATTTCCTGACCATCCCATTGGACCTTGAGGAGTCCGCCTGGATTGATGGTGCCTCCCGTGTCGGCGCCCTGTTCCGCATCGTCCTGCCGTCGGCAAGGCCCGGCATTTTCGCGGCCTGCATGTTCGCGTTCTTGTTGGCTTGGGACGAATTCATGTATGCCTTGCAGTTCACGGCGCCGTATAACACGACCATCCCGGTGGCCATCGGCAATTTCTCGCAGCAGCACTCTACTGACTTCGGACTGGTGGCAGCCGGTGGCGTCCTGGCGGCGCTGCCGCCGGTGATCCTGGCTATCATATTCCAGCGCAACGTCGTATCCGGCCTTGTGGCCGGTGCTGTCAAGACCTAGGAGACAATCGTGGAAGACCGCGAAGATTTTGCTATCGCTATTGCCAATCAGCCACAATGGATGCGATGGGTGGCCTCACTTGATTTGGGACGCCGGGTGCCTTGGGCGCCAGACGATACGGTTGTCGTGGTCGGCATGGGGTCGTCAACAAATGCCGGTGCGGTGTTCGTCGAGGCAATGCGTGGTATCGGCCGGCGGGCCGTCAACATCGATGCCTCGGCCGTGGCCCACTATCCGGAAGGGTTCATGCCGGGCGAGCACCTGATTGTGATCTCCGAGTCCGGGCGCAGCCCCGAGCCGATTGCCGCGGCTCGTCGTTTCGGCGTCGCCAATCCGATCGTTGTGACAAACTTCCCCGCCTCCCAGGTGACAGCGCTAAGCGATGACATCGTGCCGCTTGGTGGTTACAAAGATTCCGGCGTTTACACCATCGGCTACACCACAACGCTGGTGGCGCTGGCTTCGATCGCCCGGGCGCACGGCGCCGACATCGGCGATCCGATGGCACTGGCCGACGCTGCAGAGGCGACTCTGGCCCAGTTCACCGGCAAGTTGGCAGACGACGCCACGGCGCTGGACAAGGCGTCGTTCCTAGACCTAGTCGGCCAGGGGACCGGTGCCGGCAGCGCTCAGGCGGCAGCGCTGCTTTTCCGCGAATCATGCGCCCTGCCAACGGCATTTCACCAGACCCAGCAGTACCTGCACGGCCCGATGGAAGTGTGCGGTGAGGCGTCAGCCATTTTGCTATTTGGCGACGCCCGTGAACTGTCCATCGCCGCCCAGTTGCGCGAGGCCGGGGCATTGACCATCGGGTTCGCGGCGCATCCGGGCGATGCCGCGTCGGGCCTGCACCGGTTGGATGTCCCAGCAGAGGGCCTAGCAGGAGCGGTCGCCGAGGTCGTCTTCGCCCAGTTGCTGGCGGCCGAGCTATCAACAATGCGCCACCGCCATGTGGGTCACTTCCAATTCGAGCAAAAAGACACCAAACTACCGATCTGACGGCTTATCCGTTGGATATCTAGTCGTCTTAGCGCCATTTGGTAGAAAAGTGGGCTAGGACGACCAAACATTCAACGCACAGGCAGGGCAGTTTCTCAGGCGTCCGGTCCATCCTCTTGCTGTCAAAGCCGCTGCTATTTCGCGGGCGACGCGGCATGGAGCCTTAGTGACATCCATCCAGCCGAAGCGCATCGTGGCATAACCGGCCAATAGGTGACGGTTGTCCAAGGTGGCGTCACCACTTGCTACTAGTCCCTCGTGGTAGCGGCGTCCATCAAGTTCCACAATAAGCTGATACTCCTCATAAAGGACATCACAAGCGTGCTCGCCAAGGGGTCTGCCCTGTCTGGTAGGAGTCGGCAGTTTGTGGGGACGCTCGACTTGGCGCACGTAGCGAGACTCCAGAACACTCATCACGCCACTATCAAAGTCAGCAATCGCCTTAGTTAGTTGGGTGCGTCCAGGGTGGCGCTCATGTTGCGCCAGCAAGCCGAGTAGTTTGCGTGTGTTCACCGTGGAATAAGCCTGGACAAGCAGGGAGACCATCTGGTCATTCGAGATGACACCTGCCAGATCGACGAGTGTTTGTTCCAGGTCAGTGTGTGGCGGACTGCCGCTTCCGCTACGATACAGGCGGTGGAACTGCCAAGGGCCGTTGTGTCGCGTGCGGCTGGCAGGTGTGAAGATATCGATGATCGGCTGAGGGTCCAGGAGTCCATTCAAACTGGCAGCAGCGAGCCCACCAACCACGGCGTTATCGCCACCGAGCAGTAACCCGGCCCATACGTTTTGCAGCCAACAAGGCTCTCTCAGCGCAAGCACCCCATTGGCCAGGCGCCGGGCGTCACCGTTGCTTACGAGTCGGGTGATCACGGTATCAGAGACTCCGGTTGCCAGGCATTGGGCACGGCTGACGGCACCCGCCTGTTTGTCTGCCACCGTCAATAGGCGTTCTGGCATCGTCAGATACTTGGTCATACTCAAAGTTTCCCCTGCGACTTCGCCTGTTTCCGGGGTTATCCACAGACAGTTTCCTTATGCGCTGAATGTTTGGTCATCCTGGTGCCATGTGGCAACAAACTCGGTTAGGACGACCAAATATCCAACGCACAAGACAGAAGAGGTGGCATATGATGTCTGCCATGAGTTCCATGACCGATGAGATCAAGGCAGCGTTGATCGCAGAGGCGGACCCCGAGCGTGCCCCTGCCCAGCAGGCTTATATGAAGTCGGCGATGCCGTTCTATGGCGTCCCCATGCCGCGAGTCCGGGAGCTGGCGCGGGCGGTGGCTGCGCGGTTCTCACCGGACTTGGCCGCGGTCGAGGCTGCATCGCGCGAACTTTGGGACGCCGCAACACACCGCGAGGAACGCCACGCCGCGTTGGCGCTGACCGGCCTGCGGGTGGCAAAGGGGCGTCTGGAATTAGCTGGCCTGCACGAGTACCAGGCCCGCACCGGCGCCTGGTGGGACTTCACAGACGAGATCGCCCATCGCATCGCCGATTTGCTGGACGCCCACCCCGAAGAGGCCGCAGCACTTGTCCGGGCGTGGTCGCGATCGGACACGTTCTGGGTGCGGCGTCTGGCAATTCTTAGCCAACTTCAGCGCAAAACCCGCACCGACACCGCGCTGCTGACCGAGGTGATCGAGGTCAACGCCGCCGATTCTGAGTTTTTCATTCGCAAGGCAATTGGCTGGGCGCTGCGCAACTACGCTTTCACCGACCCCGACTGGGTGCGCTTGTTTGTGGACGCCCACACGCTAAGCCCGCTGAGCTACAGGGAAGCGATAAAGCATCTGTAGGGTAGCTGTGATCTATGCTGTTTTTCGCAGCCGATGACATTGTGCAGGCCTGGGTCAAAGGCTAAATAAGTAGCGCCACCAAGGCACCAGCGAACAGGCCAATGGCGCCCGCCAACTGGCCAAGCCCGACCAGCTTGATCGACCGGATGAGCCCCATCCCAGAGGCGCGCCGGAGCACGGGTGCGTCCGCCAAATAAAGGAACGGCACCATCGCCAGGCAAAGAAGCATCCATGGTGTGACGAGCAGGGCGGTCCAAATGCTGGCGCCAAGCGATGCCACAGTGAGGGCAATGAACAGCACCCGGCTGCGGGCGTCCCCCAATCGAACAGACAGCGTGCGCTTGCCGGCGGCGGTGTCAGATGGGATGTCGCGCAGGTTGTTCACCACGAGCACAGCACAGGCGCCGGCGCCCTGGGCCAGCGACACCATCAGAACAGCTGGCCAGTGCCAGGCGGGTCCAAAGCCCGTTTGTACCACGACCGTGCCGGCCGCTGCCACGAAGCCGAAGAAGATGAGCACGGATACCTCACCCAAACCCATGTAACCATAGGGGTGTTTGCCGCCCGTGTAGAACCAGGCGGCGGCAACGATGGCGACGCCAACGGCGATGATCCACCAAAGGCCCGAAAGTATCACCAGCGCCAAACCCGCCAGGCAACCCACGCCGAAGCAGGCGAATGCGGCGGTTTTGACGGCCCGCGGTGACGCCGCCCCCGAGCCGACAAGGCGTTGCGGGCCGACGCGATGGGCGTCTGTGCCGCGCACGCCGTCTGAGTAGTCGTTAGAAAAGTTGACGCCCAACTGCATGGCCACGCCGACAACCAGCGCCAGCAGCGCCCGCCACGGATGGAAGGCGCCGGCGGCCAGCGCCACGGCCGACCCGGCGATCACAGGTGAGATCGACAGGGGCAGTGTGCGCGGGCGAGCGCCCTCGACCCATTCCTTGAAAGTTGCCATCAGCGTGTGCCCCGGTGCAGGGCGACGATGCCGCCGGACAGGTTGCGGTAGGCAACGTCGTGCCAGCCGGCGCTGCGTAGCCAGCCGGCAACCACCTTCTGGTTAGGCCATTCCAGAATCGATTGCGCCAGGTAGTGATAACTGGCAGGGTTACGGCTAAGGATGGACGCGAGCGGCATCACCAGCCGCAGCCAGCCGTAGTAGGCGGCGCGCAGCCACAACGGGGTGGGCCTGGAGAACTCGCAAATGATCAGGCGCCCACCCGCTGCGGTGACGCGGGCCAGTTCGCGCAGCACGGCAACCGGGTGTGTCATGTTGCGCAGGCCGAAGCTCACGGTGACGGCGTCGAAAGCCCCGTCTGCGAACGGCAACGCCTCGCCATCGCCGACGGAAAAAACGATCTCGGGGTGGCGCGCCCGCCCGACGGCCACCATGCCCTCCGACCGGTCGAGAGAGAAGACATCCGCCCCGGCGTGCAGCAGCGGGGCCGACGATGCACCAGTGCCGGCAGCCAGATCGAGCACCCGCTCGCCGGGCTTGGCATCGAGCGCGGCAGTCGTGGCGTCCCTCCAATGGGCGTCCTGGCCAATGCTGAGCAGCGCGTTCATCAGGTCGTAGCTGGGTGCGGCGTAGTCGAACATGCGGGCCACTTCTGCCGGCTTTTTGCTTGACGACGCCTCGAAATTCACGTGGTCTAGCTTGTCACACTCAACACGGCTTTCAACAAATCCGACCCTTGGCGCTACCGCCGCGACATCGTGACTAATGGGTAGAATCACCCTGATGACCCAAACCAGCCCACTAGCCGCGCCCGATCCCAGGCGCTGGCGGGCGCTAGCCGTTTGCTTGACGGCCGGGTTCATCGCAATGCTCGATGTGTCCGTGATAAATGTCGCGCTGCCAAGCATCCAGGCAACGCTGCAAGCAGGCCCGGCTCAGGTGCAGATGATCGTCGCCGGATACACACTGGCACTCGCCTTGGTGGTCGTGCCAGCGGGCCGGCTTGGCGACATGCGCGGACGCCGCATGATGTTCATCATCGGCGTGGCCGGTTTCGGGGCCGTCAGCCTGGCGGTGGGCCTTGCCACCAACGACACATGGCTCGGCTTATTCCGGATTCTGCAGGGCGCGTTCGCCGGTGTGCTGAACCCGCAGACCGCCGGGCTGATACAGCAGATGTTCAAGGACAGGGAACGCGGCAAGGCATTCGGCCTCATGGGCGCCGTCATCGGTGTGGCGACGGCGCTGGGGCCGGTGGTCGGCGGGCTTGTCATCGCACTGGCCGGTGCGGCCAACGGCTGGCGCTGGGTGTTCTTCATCAACGTGCCTGTGGTGGTTGTGGTCGCGTTGTTGGCGCGCCGCATGCTGCCAGCGCCAGAAAAGACGGGTGCCCCGTCGCGGCTGGACGTGCCTGGCATCGGACTGGTGGGGCTGGCAGCAGTGTGTGTGATGGCGCCCTTCGTCTTGTCCGGCTCAGAGGGCGGCCCGGTGGTTGGTGCTTGGCGCTGGTGGTTCATCGCCGTCGCCGCGCTAGTGCTGGTTGGTTTCGTCGCATGGGAGCGCCGCTACCAGGCCAGGTACAAGGCAGCCGTCCTCGACCCGGCTCTGGTGAACAACGTCGGGTTCCGGTTTGGCGTGCTGATCGGTATGGCATACTTCGCCGGCTTCACCTCGATCTTCCTCGTGGTGACCATCGCCCTGCAGGAAGGGCTTGGCTACTCGCCCCTGGTTGCCGGGTTGGTTGGGGCGTCGTTCGCTGTCGCATCCGGCATTGCATCTCCATTGGCTGGGCGCATGGTTGGTCATTTCGGACGCCTGTGGGTGGTCGGTGGCCTGTCCGTCATGCTTGCTGGGCTGGCAGCCACCGACGCGGTTCTGCGATGGGCGCCGTCAGGGAGCCTAACGCTGTGGTTGGCGGGGACGCTGTTCATTACTGGACTGGGCTCCGGCTCTGTGATATCGCCGAACCAGGCGCTGACTTTGGCATCCGTGCCGCCGCGCATCGGCGGTGTTGCCGGGGGAGTGCTTCAGGTGGGCCAGCAGGTCGGGTCGTCCATCGGCATGAGCAT
>Ga0123354_10007290_pt1 | contig 16609 bp, 8 predicted proteins | sample TergutLab28metaG_2_FD_97872 | JGI IMG/M metagenome (GOLD analysis project Ga0123354, IMG submission 97872) | Labiotermes labralis P4 segment gut microbial communities from Petit-Saut dam, French Guiana - Lab288 P4 | ecosystem: Host-associated > Arthropoda: Insects > Digestive system > Gut ...
CAGCACAGCCAGTAAACTCGTCATATCACCCAATCCCACATGTAACAAACATACACATTGCTGCTGAACACTGCACAATTAAAAGCACAAAATGACTGAGTAATGGAGACATCATGTACAGCTGTGGACCGATATTTACGAGTGGCAACTTTAATGGTTCAGTGAAACAGTGCAAGGTTAAGGAACAGTCAGTATATAATCCAACAAACGCAATCTGTGATATACCATTTGTAACACACACACACACACACACACACATATATATATATATACTGCTCCATGTTTCGACACAGAGCTGCCAACCTCATGGACTCATCATAGCAAAGGTATACAATCAACATAACAATATATGTTCCGCTCCTCCCTATAAGGTGCTGTCATATGCCATAAATGGTGTATCACACAGTGCATGTGTTGGATGATGTATTGACTGTATGCACAGTATGAATAACTGAAAATTACAGAACGGCTGGGTAAATATGTGAACTGAAGGAACTGTGGCTGTAAGCGAGAAGGCTTCGGCTAGGAACACCCCGGTTCTTGTGTCAAATCGCATCAGCTGAATTATCCTCGTCCCACAGCTGCATTTATAGCGCCTTCGTTGGCTGCTGTCAGTACAGTACGTTGAGTGACGTGCATTCACCAGTTCCAATGCTCTTTACAGTTCCTGTCTCATGCAGACACTGCTAGAGGAGTTGACACGCATTAGTGCACGGCTATTGTCAAGTACCGGTATCAGAACCAGTACCAGTACCAGACTGTTACTAGTGCCGAGGGTTAACAGCGTGTCGCCTGTTTGTCATGTGTGTAATTCCCTGCCATTCGGTCACAACTGCACGCTGCTGTGCACTGCTGTTTGTAGCACACACAACGTCACAAATAGCACTGCTAGCTGTGTGTTACTGTTTAACGGCGGAGTTCAAACACCAAACGTCTTCTCTCAGCACAAATGTCCTATGAACACATTCGACTTATTTTAACAAGGACAATTATTTCACTTTACACTCCCTGTATTCACCCTGACGATGCATAATTTCAAGTGGCCGCAGCATGTAGCTGCAATCCACAATTGCTACATTAAGCTTGTGGAATTACACAATACATTCTTTCATTATCTATTATCATTCTGCTGTCAAGTGTTTACAGTCTCCAATATTTCGCCAGTCTCTGCATTCAGGTTCCTATAGCAATATCTGCTGCACACGGCACGAAACGTCACGGCACAAGAGGCAGAATAACAGATACTGCAGACTGACAATTCAAGAATGGCTACACTAATACAAAACAACTACCAATATACATGGGGGCGGGCGTTGGCGAATTTCGTTAAGTGACTTCGGAAAACTGTCAAGTGAACTATTTCTTTTGTCCGCATTCAGTACCCCCGGGGTTCATTCATCCTCTAGTGGAAATGAATGACAAGGAATTTCCCTGGGGGATAAAGTGCGGTTGGCGTGTACCGCTGACAAACCTGCCGTCACAGTTGAGCCGAATGTCAAAGTAAAAGTGAACGCCGGACATTCCAACCCCTATCTGAGACTTTATGCCTTGTTCGGGAAACCTTTCCCTTTACTTAAATTAAAACCCACTCAGGGAACAATCAAGTTGCACAACGAGAACAGGTGCGAGGTCCAGTTTTTCAAAGCAAAACATACAAGAAAAATGCGTGAATCCTACAGAGTAGCACATACTTAAGACTCGCCTCCACAGCTCTGATACCTTATTGTGAACTGTCGTGTCACATGTAGATTAGTGGACATTCCGCCACTGTATATAAACTGCACTTAACATCTCGGCCAAACAGACGGTAGCAGATCTGGAGTCAATATGTTCCTCCGCGTTGTGATTCTGGTTTTTGCGGCTACCTGCTGCACAGCAAGGGTGATCAGTAAGTCTCTGCACACTAGACACTAGTACATTCGGTAGGCAACCGAACTGCAAAAGACGCAGACTTGAAGCAAGCCACAAACACTGGAAATATTTTCCATCTTGGCAGTGTGGTCGGTCAGATTTTTGAATGGCAAATAGCCATTTGTGGTTGTCTGACATTTACCACCTGTTACACACTTGTCATGTAGACCTATACATCTTAGAATGAGGTTGTCGGCTGCACAAAGTTTGTTAATTACTTTAACAATCTTCCATGTGCTTCAGTAAAATTCAACACCGAACACCATCCCACAAAATCCACTAAGCCAGTATAAAGGTGTTCCACAAGAACAGCAGCAGAATTGTAAAAACTGCTATATCCGGTCGCTACACACAGTGAGTTACCGTAAGTTTTGTTGCAGATGTCACGGCCAAGCAGAGTGCGTGGGAGCAGAGTGGCAAGTTCGAAGGTGACATCATGCTGACTGAAGAACAACTGAGGAACGGAGTTATCAATCCTGCGAGTCGCTGGCCGAACAAAGTAGTGCTTTATTACATAGACCCTGTGTTCAGTAAGTATTGCAGCACCAAGCTACAAAGTGGCATTCGGGACGTGGCAGGAAATATCATCCTTTATGAGTACCGTTTTAGCTCCAGTACACATTGGAGATTGAGATGACAAAGTATGGTGGAGAGTTACCCGTCCTTGATTCTAAAAACAATAATTCAGTCTTACACACACACACACACACACACGTCAAGCCAACCATGTAAATATATCCTCGATCCTACGATCAATACAACTTCAAAATGCCACATTCGAATATTATTAAACACGACAAAGAGCGGTGGGTTTTATTTGAATGTGGGTAATTAAACCGGAACAGCAAAAGTCAGCTTCTCAGGAAGCCTTCCTGTCATTACACTTTAGAATAAAGCAACCACCATACAAAACACAATGAAGTGTTAACTCGGTCACAAGGAAGGACAGAATCTTGTATCGCTGTCTGAAGAAGCGCGGCTGTTACAAGATGGCTGGCAGATGGAGGTTTCTTATGTGACAGAGCTGCAGTGTGAGGGACAGGATAAAATGGACACTGTAGCATTTAAGGCGGTACATTAGGTTCGAGTGGCAAGGGATATAGTCAGGGCGGAAGGGAGTGGGGTGGAAAATCTGTTAATGGTTCGTATATCTACCACGAAAGTTCGAAAATTAAACAAAAATTGCGACCAACAACCACGTTATGAAGAGCTCTTAGTATTGAAAAAGCCAGCTCCTTCGTCCAGCACTACAGTCTTACACAACTGCGCCTTGAACGCGCTATCTGGTAGCAGGATGCGAAGGTTAATGAGGTGAACACAGCGCCCACCGTATATAGGGTTAAATATCCAGATGTCCCTCAACAGGCCTGATTAGGAAGCACCTGGACTGATGCTGTGGAACCAACAGCACTGAAATTACCTTCATTACGTACTGATCGCTTCTGAACCAGAACACTTCTCTTTGGATAAGCTTATTCCAGAGGCTCTTCCGCTGCTGGAAAAGCCTCCGGTAGTCCGTTTGGTACATCTGTATAAGTTGCTGCGTGGCGTTACTTTTGCTTGCTCTTTGTCTTCAAACGCTCTAACTTTCAGGGTGTTCTTAGGGCAGGAAAGAGTAAAAACTCCCATGAAGACCTGTGTGGAGATTTTTGAGACTGACGCGCCTGTGGAACGTGGTGTTTGGTCAACATCGGCTGCAAAACTTGGGCGAAGTGCAGGGGTGCGTTGAGATTTGCCTCGCAACAGATCCTCGTCTTACACATTACGGCGAACTGCATCACGCAGACTTGTCGTTACTCCTAAATAAAAAGGATGGTTCACAGTTCGGTATTGTGACTCGCAGTGACGGCGCACGGCACCTTCGGAACTCAGTCCGGGAACTTTCAGACCAGGCCTCGTGTTTCCCAAAATACAAAGTGGCATTATCACTGTCTGCTGGTTCATCACATTCTATCACAAACTGACACAGACCTGTTTCCTGCGCAGATGATAATGAGAGAAACACGATTTTGCTGGCTATTGACGACTACCACCAGAAGACAGCCATCCGTTTCAAGCCATACGACCCATCCACCGACGTGGACTACGGCCACATAACGGGAGCAGATTCCGGGTGCTGGTCCTACGTTGGACGTATAGGAGGGGTGAGTAACACAATACAGGGTGTAGTTAAGAAAAGCTCGGCACTGCGAACCGCATCGCTAGGGTTCTGCAGCTTCAATCCCACCCTCCAAAAAAATAAACAAAAATCCACTGTGGTTTATATCATCTTAAACCCCATCCAACCACCAAACCCCCGGACACGTTGTGCGTAAATCAGCAAACATCCAGTCCGATCTTAAGTGACACAGCCACGAACCAGCTGTGAGTTCACCAATACTAAACGACGGACGCTGGGAGCTGACCTGGATATTTGGTCTAGGAAATATCTGTGTGCGTATTGAAAATTGCGTTTGGTGTAGGCAGTTAATTACTGGATTGTGCAACAATATGTTTCTGTTACACCGCCGGTTGTACCGCGGTTAAATTGGCTACGGAATAGGAATTTATTTACGTATTTGTCGGTCCAAAGACACGCCATACATTCTTTTTCAACAATTAGCTGCCCATTATAAAATGAGTGCGGTGCATTATTTTGCTTGCAAAGCACTCTTGCTTTCTCCGCCCTTCATTTCGTTCATGTCAGTAATTCCCTTCCATCCGGTGGTCTGGCACAACAACTGCGATATCCCCAAAATTAAGCACCCACATAGTACGCTGACCGTCGCCCTACATATTCTGATACTGCTGGTTTTCACAAATGACAGAAAGAAATGACATCTTATATTGACTTCACCAGGTCTGACTGATGTAGCTTCAGCACCGATACATGACACGATCAGGCTTCTTGTAGTAACAAAATGTCTATCTTCCCTGGACACAGCCAATCAAATTTTTCAATCACTCACAGCGCCAGAACCTGAACCTCCAGCACAAAGGATGCATTTGGCACGTAACATTTATATACAAGCTGCTGCATGCACTGGGATTTTGGCACCAGCACAGTGCAACAGAGAGAGACGACTATGTGATAATCAACCGGCAGAACATACAAGACGGCAATGTCAGTGTTTTACACACATAACAAACATAATAAATATGCACCAGTTCCCTGTGCACACAGAACACACAAAGATATCACATTCACTAAACACCACTGCCACTATTATGTGCAGCAGCAATGTATGTTCAAGCAACGTGCTTTTATTGCAGAAAAGATTTTGGATGCAATTTGAAAGAGCTTTCACAATCTGTCCCTCATATATTACAATCACTTGTGATGAGTTGTCAGGCTCACACAGGCAGCATATCCTTGCTTTTGTTAAGCACGTCACATCTGACCGCCATATATGATGGTTACACAGCAAGAAAGGTAAACTTTCAACAAGCACAGCGGTATTATATAATGTTACTTTGAGGCTGTGTGAATACAGTAGACATACAGTGTAACTTCTCTGTTCATCAGCAGGGTAAGCATACGCTTTTGATAAATATGACGCAAGCTATATCACCAGTTTCGGAGTGCCGTATGACTATGATAGTGTAATGCATTATGGTCCCTATGCATTCTCATGGAATTGAGAGAAATCCATTGAGCCAAAGGTAAACCAATTGCTGCATTCATTTTTGGTATCAATTTGTGGGTTCACATGCAGGATTTATGGTTCTTCATTCAAGCCATAAGATTAATCAAAACACAAAATAATAAACAAAGGCAGGTAGTCAGGCACCAGCCTCTCAGTACAAAGACCTAGGTTCATTCCCCGGTCAGTCTGTGTCCTGTTTAAGGTGGTTGAGAGGCAGTGGGACAGATTTGTGCCATTACTTCAGTTATCAGTTGCCAGTATCAGTCTACCGATGCACCACAGCCATTTACTTATCTGTCACCAACGCCAAATAATATCAGAAACTGACAGCGTCATTTAATGACACATTTTAATAAAATGAATTAATTGGTTTGTTTCTATTGCCTGCAGCCACTGTCTGTGATAGTCTTTCTTTCGTCCACATATCTGATCATAAGGTCCAATTTCTGAGGTGGGGCACTCACAGGGCAGAATTTGATACACTTCAATTTGGGGGAGGGGGGTGAGGGACAATGTAGTAACGTTTTTTTTATCAGGATTATGCTCACATTCCATGGAAACACAACTTTTTTTTATGACTCAGTACAAAATAAATATGGCGGATGAGAAATCCAAGAACTGCTGCACCTCCACACTGTTACTTTCTGCTTGTGGCCAGCTGTAAATAAAGCATTGTCTCTATGTGATGTGAGTATATAATTCATTCAGTTTCTTTTAGGACAATGTGTACAGATAAATCAAAATGTTGATGGCAAAAGCAAAGGCTTCAAATGTAAAATATGTATTGTACACAATTTGTAGACAGTGGACCTTGTGTGATGTAATAACTTTTTTGTTACTTTCAAGGGTAAGTGGCAATGATGGAGATGAACACTTGTGATGTTTCCAAGTCATTTTGGAATTCAAGGATGCTTCTGCATTACTGCACCACTCCTATCCATAAACAGGCCCATACACTGATCCTCTCCACAAGTGACCAGCGGTAACAATTCCCATTCTAGGGCAGTCCCTTACAGTACCTTACTGATAACCATCTCTTCTGTCAATTCCAACAAACCACACCAGCAATCAGCGTTGTGACGTGGTTAACATAGGCCTCAGCTAACTACAGAATAATACAAAAGGACACAGATGCTGATAAGCGTTCATAGAATTTCTTTCCATGGAAATATTAAAAATGAATTCCATGATGTGCAATAATCTCCTCAAAAGCCCGTAGTTACACAAATGTTCGAGGTCCTTGTGTCTGCAGCTATTAAATATCCACTATCACATTCACAAACCCTTTTCACTAATCTCAAGTCAAATCAAGTTAAGATCCATCTTAATATTATTATCACAGTCTCTGAACCGACCCCTCACTTGAGGCTTTCTGACTAAGTTTTGTATGCATTTCCCATCTCCCTGTCATCTGTAAATTATACAAGTAACCAAAGACAATAAGTATTTGCAGATTTTGAAGACAGAGTGTGGAAATTTACTGTTCTGTTTCTTAGGATAATTTGTGTGTAAAGATTTACCCAGCAACTCTCCTACCACACCTGTAATATAAACTTCAATTTCGCACTACTGCCAATATGAACAGCATCCACAGGTGATAAAGCAATGTGCCAATATTGTGGTACAGTTCTTAGATGGATTAAAAATTCTTATTTACATGTCTCTTACTTACATCAGTAAAATTTGGTGGTTCCGTTGTAATTCTTACACTAAATGAAACATGTTTCCAACTATATGGATTATCACAAGAGACATCCTTAGTTTTTATTGAGGCTCTTGTAACATCTCTTACAAAGATCCAGCAGAAACGTAGCAAAGCCCCTAATGATAAACCTAACAGTTTGAATGAAACATGTCAGGCACATTGTACCAAACTACAAGAAACACAGCCGTTTTATCATGCAGCCAGCAATGCCTGTCAATTCAACAGTACAACAGTATGTCCTGGCTAATATAAGAGTTTCATATCCTTATCTCAGTGATATTCATTCTGTAAGTTTTAGCCATTACACACTGCAATCCCACATAAAGCACACAGTTTGTTGTGTGTGTCTCGTATTTGCAGGGAAGTAACATATAACTGATACAAAACTTTCTTGTTTCATTTAACTTTGCTTGTACTATGACAGCTTGTAACTGAAATGTTAATGTCTGTTAATACTGCAGGATCCGAATGCTAATATTGGCCAGACTGCAGGATTCAGCCAGAGAGACATCGATAAGCTTGCACTAATGCATCAAAATGTTTGATAGCAACAGGACAATACAAAAATTGTTGAATGAGAGAGAATACATAATGTATGAATGACCTTCCAGTATGGATTAAATTCGCACTGAATATATCATAAGCTAAAAATAAATAAAATGAAGCCATCTGTTACCTCTCTTGACTCCTTTTCCTAATCAAGCAGATCACATATCCTTTCAATCCATTGCTGCAGTACTGACTGAAATATGTACATTCTAACTCACTATACGGTAATAAAACCATAACAAATTCACCTGCAGTGCATTACTGTATAGCGCAGGAGGCAGTGACAGTAAGTACTGAGCAACGGTGGAACAATGACTGGCAATGGAAAACTGAAGGGACTTGCAGAAAATTACAGAACGGTTGGAAAAATATGTGAACTGAAGGAACTGTGGCTGTAAGAATGATGGCTTATACTCGCATAAATGGCGTCCTGGCACACCCCCTAACCTGGAAACACAAATGCTTCATTTGCGTTGTGCTGATGACTGTCACAAAGTACTTTATGTACCCTCAGTTGGAACAACCCAATTGACGTGTCATTGCGTAAGCTGTAAGGCTCTATTTCCACAGTTGCAATTATGGCGCCTTCATTCGCTGCTGTCAGTACGGTACGTGAGTTATGTGCATTCACCAGTTCCATAGCTGTTTAGAGTTTCTGTCTCATGCAGACACTGCTGTAACTGTTGAAACGCTCTACTGTCCGGCTGTTGTCAAGTACCGGTACCAGTACCAGTACCGGATTGCTACCGGTACCGAGGATTAACAGCATGTCGCCTGTTCGTCATGTGTGTATTTCCCTGTCATTCGGTCACAACTGAACGCTGCTATGCACTGCTGTCTGTAGCACACACAACGTCACAAGTAGCACTGCTAGCTGTGTGTTACTGTTTAACGGTGACGTTCAAACACCAAACGTCTTCTCTCAGCACAAATGTCCTATGAACACATTCGACCTTCTTATTAACGAGGACGACAATAGTTCCCTTTTCTAACCCCTTTGTACACACTGATTGTGTTACTTCAAAAGTGACAGATTAATAAGTAATGCACACTAATGCTTCAAAAATGTCCATTGTAATACAAAACAGGTATCAAAATTCAGTAGGGCGGGTATGGCGCATTTCGCTAAGGGTCCTTGGAAAACTGTCAAGTGACCGAATTTTTCTGTCCGCATTAAGGAGCCCTGGGGTCCATTCACCCTCTAACGGAAATGACTGACAAGGAATTTCCCTACGGGTAAAGTGAGTACAGCCCGTGGAGCTTACAGCTCTGCTGTTCCACTTGTGCCGAATGCCAAAGTATGGATAGAAGCTCAATATTCCATCCCCTTTCCGAGTCTTTAAGACTTGCTAGGGAAACATTTACCTTTATCTTTATCAAGCTGCACGCAATAAGCACTCAAGCTGCCCACTGACAGCAGGTGCTAGGCCTAATTATGCAATTAATAATGACACAGGCAAAGTACGTTATTGCAACAGAACGGCTAAATACAAGAAGTTCTCATGTAAGATTCACTTCCACAGCTCTGATACCTTATCGTGAACTGTCGCGTCAGATGTAGATTAGTGGACATTCCGCCTCTGTATATAAACCGCACTCAACATCTCGGCCAAACGGACGGTAACAGATCTGGATTCAAGATGTTCCTCCACGTTGTGATTCTGGTTTTTGCGGCTACCTGCTGCACAGCAAGGGTGATCGGTAAGGCACTGCACACTAGACACTTGTACATTCGGTAGGCAACCGTTTTGCAATATACGCTGACGTGAAGCAAGTTGTCACTTTCTGGCTACAAACATTTGACACCGAATTATTCTGCACCTTGGTGCTATAGTGAGACAAATGTTTAAATGGTGTATTCTTTCTTTGGGTTATTCCAGGCCGTCTGAGTTTTATATGCACACTTTCGGACCGCTCTCTCTTCCATCTTCATAGACGGTGTAACCAGGAAGAATAACCGGGATGAGATTGTTTGGGTGTTTGCATGGGAAAAGTTTGGGCTCGAAATTAGCCTGAAGGAGATGGGGAGGGGGCGTGTTGTAGTGGAGAAACAGGCTGTGGAGGGCAAACACCCCAAGTGATGGCCAATAGTAAGTATTTAGGGAGAAACAGTACTGTACTGGAGAGAGGAAGGGGAGCCATGTGATGGTAAAGATCAAACTATTGCGTTTCAGTTGGCTGTCTCTTTTCATTAAGTGTGCAAAAGGGATTTCCAGGAGTTCCGTAAGGCCAGACCGCCTTCCTCGTTCACGTCGTGTGGGTATATTTCCAGTTGAATGGATTATCCGATGAGTCGGTCCATGTATCCGGTTTTAGAAGAAAGAAATTTTCTATCCTGTAGTGCAATAATATGGTCCTGGTTGATGCTGTGCTCCGCTACTGCTGAATTATCTGTTGTCGTGTATGTCTGTTGTGTTGTTTGATTCTGATTTGGATAGATCGACCGCTTTTTCCTATATAAACCTTGCCGCATTCACATGTGATGCTGTATACAGCTGGCGTTTTAAATTCCAAAGCATTCTTCACAGGTGGAAAGTAGCTGTAGGTACTGCTTGGAGGTAGAGCGACACTTTTAGTAATGCGTTTTGCCACCATTCTGCTGATTCGGCCACATGTTGTCTGGGTGTGAGGTATGAATACATTTGAGGTGGGTTTATCGTTGTTTGTGGCGGTATGTGTGGCAGGTTGCAGGGATCGTCGTATGTGCAGACAGCCGTATTTATTATCCTTGAAAACGGGTGGGAGAAATTCTAGTTCTTGGGTGAGGGGATAGAGGCTACAGAGAGCTTCGGTTCTGTGTATCAGGGAAGCCAGGGCTGATTGTTTGTTTGCAGGATGGTGATGTGAATTGTGTTGTAGGTAGAGATTGGTGAGGCGGAACAAGCCAGGCAAGAGGCAGTGAGAATTATTAAAGGCTCCTCCAGGACCAGAGATCAGGGTTTTCCTTTAAGGTCCGTAGTACTTTCATGTCGGCTTTCGTTACTTTGTATCTGGGTGTGAAGGAGCTTTTTATAATTCTAGCCGTCTCCTGTCTCGCTTCTCCCGCAATACCAATCTCTACCTCCACCACAATTCACATCACTGTATAGGAAAAAATCACAAAACGTGAAACGTTTGAAATCAAGAAAAATTCTTAAATCCAAATGGCGACTATGTGGATTTCTTGTCTGTACCACCTGCTAAGCACTTGCCAGGCAGGCTATACATCTTAGAATCAGATTGTGGTCTGCACAGTTTGTTAACATCCTACAAAATCCACTAAGCCATTACAAAGCTGTTCCACAAGAACAGCAGCAGAATTGTTACAACTGCTACATCCGGTCGCTACACACAGTGAGTTACCGTAAGTTTTGTTGCAGATTTCACGGCCAAGCAGAGTGCGTGGGAGCAGAGTGGCAAGTTCGAAGGTGACATCATGCTGACTGAAGAACAGAGGAACGGAATTATCAATCCTGCGAGTCTCTGGCCGAACAAATTAGTGTCGTTTGAAATAAGCGGCGTGTTCAGTGAGTATTGCAGCACCAATCTAAAAAATGGTTTACGGGACGTGGTGGCAAATATCCATGCTTTATGAGTACCCCTTTAGCTCGAGGACACACTGAAGGTTTAGTGGTCTAGGTAATGGCGATAATTACCGATCCTTGACCCTAGAAATAATAACACACCCTCGGACACACATACACACACGTCAAGAAAGCAACGTAAACACAACGAAGAGACTAAGATCGCCATAACGTGATATTGCCAGACATTGCTAACCATAAAAATAGAGGGGTACGTTTTAGTTTAATGTGGGTAATTTGAACAGCATAGCAACTGTCAGCTGCTCAAGAAGTCTTCCTGTAATGCCACTTTACTGTAAAGCAGCGCAACCACCAGACAACACACAATGAAATGTTAACTCGGTCACAAGGGAGTACAGAATCTTGTATCGCTGTCTGCAGCAGCGCGGCTGTTACAAGATGGCTGGCAGATGGAGGCTTCCTGTGTGACAGAGTAGCGGTGTGAGGGACAGGATAAAAGGGACACTGTAGCATTTAAGGGTGTACAAAAGTTTCGAGTGGCAAAGGATAGGAGCAGGGCGGAAGGGAGGGGAGTTCACCATGTCAATGGATCGAACAACTTAAAAAATGGTCGAAAATGTAACAAAAATGGCTGACCAACTACCACATTATCAAGCGCTCTTTATATTGGAAAAGCCTGCTTCTCCACCCACCACTAAAATCTCACATAACGGCGCTCTGAACGCAATATATGTAGCAGGTTAACAAGGTTCATGAGGTGAACACGGCCCCTCCGTATATAGGGTAAAGCACCCAGATGTTTTTCCAAGAGGCCTGAACAGGAAGCACCGGACTGACTCTGTGGAACCAACAACACTGAAGTCATCTTCATTACGTACTGATCCTTTCTGAACCAAAACCCTTCTGCTTGGATAAGCTTATTCCAGAGACGTTCGTTAGAGTGCAATCATTAAAATCTCCCACGGAGCGGTGTGTGGCGAGTTCTGTGTCTGTAGCTCCTGTGGAACGCTGTGTTCGGTCAAAATCGACTGCACACTTTAGGCCAAGTGCACGGGTGCGCTGCGATTTGCCACGCAACAGACCGAAATTTCTTGGTCATTACGGCGAACTGCATCACGCAGACTTGTCGTTACTCCTAAATAAAAAGGATGGTTCACAGTTCGGTCTTGTGACACGCAGTGACGGCGCACGGCACCTTCGGAACTCAGTCCGGGAACTTTCAGACCAGGCCTCGTGTTTCCCAAAATACAAAGTGGCATTATCACTGTCTGCTGGTGCGTAACATTCTTTCACAAACTGACACAGACTCATTTCCTCCGCAGATTATAATGAGATAATGAAAATCCTGTTGTCTATGTACGACTACGAGGAGAAGACAGCCATCCGTTTCAAGCCATACGACCCAATCACCGACACTGACTACGTCTACATAACGGGAGAAGATTCCGGGTGCTGGTCCTACGTTGGACGTAAAGGAGGGGTGAGTAACACAGTACAGGGTGTAGTTAAGAAAAGCCCGGCACTGCGAACCGCATCGCTAGGGTTCTGCAGCTTTACTCCAGACACACAAATTCACATCGGTATATTACGTGTTATAAACCCTTTGTAAGCAGTTTCCTGTCCGAAACGAAGTGACCCAATCACGAAACAGCTGTCAGTTCAACAACGCCCAACGGGCGAGCGCTGAAAGCTGAATTGGATATATGATTAAGCAAATACTTTGTGTACTCAAAAGAGTTTGGTTTAGACAGTTCACTATTGATTAGTGCAACAATATGTTTCTGTTACACCGCCGGTTGTACCGCGGTTAAAATGGCTACGGAATACGCATTCATTTACGTATTTGTCGGTCCAAAGACACGCCATACATTCTTCTTCAACACTTCGCTGCGCCTCTATAAAATGAGTGCGGTGCATTATATGGCTTGCAAAGCCCTCTTGCTTTCTCTGCCCTCCATTACCTGCTTGTCAGCAAATCCCCTTCCATTCGACGTTCTGACCCAAAAACTACGATCTCCCCAAAATTAATCTGCAACTTAGGAAGCCGACGGTCGCCCAGCACATTTTGACAATGCTGATTTTCACAAATCACAGGAACGAATGATATATTCTATTGACTTCACCAGGTCTGACTGCTTGCTGTAGCTTCAGCACTGATACAAGCCACGATCAGGCTTCTTGTAGTGACAAAACGCCTCTTTTGCCTGGACACAGTTAATCACAAATTTTCAATCACTCACAGCGCCAGCAACTGAACCTCCAGCGCGACGAATGCTTAACGTACGGACAAATTATACATGAGCTGCTGCATGCACTGGGATTTTGGCACCAGCACAGTGCAACAGACAGAGACGACTATGTGATAATTAATTGGGAAAACATCGAACCAGGTAAAGTCAGTGTTTTGCACACGTAACAAACCTAATAAATATGCACCAGTTCCCTGTGCACACAGAACACACAAAGATATCACATTCACTCGACACCACTGTCAATATTATGTACAGCAACAATGGCTGTTCAACCAAGCTGATGGTATTGCAGAAAAGATTTTGGACCCAATTTCAACCCGAATACCCATTAATTTTAATTAAATCAATAAATATTATTTCCTTCATTTAAGCTTTACTCCTCCACCAAACCAGTAAGCACCCCGCACACAACTTCATCACGTCGATTCTCCAATATACTTTGTAACAACAACGATATGTCATATATTGGAACACATCACATTACACAATACATTACACATCACATTACACATCACATTACACAATGCATTCCTTGATAAGGCAGGCATCCGAACATATTTAATATTTACGCAATATGTATCAAGACATTTGTGTTGACATATTTACTGCATATCTATAAACTCTATAAATGTCACAGTGTAGGATTTTCAATGATTTCACAGCACTTGGCCTACACTGGAGGGTCAATAATTTTTACACACATAGAAACATTATTTTAAACATTTTTCTACCCTTTACACACAATTTCCACACGATTAGCGGCTGGGATATTAGGAATTGAACGATTTTTACTCTGTTTTATATACACTTTGCAAATCATATGGGATCTCCATAACAACTACAATTTGCACTATACTGTACATTACTGTAAATTTTTTAATGACGGCTTTTTGATGATGTTTTTAGATGAAAACACGTGGTCATTTCGAATTTAAGTGTAGCTGTGTTTAACAGACGTTTAACGGTTTATTTTAGGCATATCTGAAATGTTCCTTCATCCTGCACTTATCCTCACTTCACCACAGATTCACACTCATCCATCACCACCCCACATGATATATCATCATGTTTAACCGGGCAGCACATCGTTGCTTTTGCTAAGCACTTCACATCTGACCGCCATCTTTGCTGGTTACACAACAAGAAAATTTATCTTTCAAAAAGCACAGCGGTACAGTATAGTGTTATTGTGTGGCTGAGTGAGTACGGTATATATACAGTGTAACTTCTCTGTTCTTCACCAGGGAAAGAACACAATTTTGATAAAAATAACGCAAGCATTAGCACCAGTTTCGGAGTGCCATATGACTATGACAGTATAATGCATTATGGTCCTTATGCCTTCTCATCGAACGGACTGAAAACAATCGAGCCAAAGGTAAGACAAATTGCTGTATTTATTTTCGGTATCAATTTGTGGGTTCACAGGCGGCATTTGTGGTTCTTCACTAAAGAAAAGAGACTAATAAAAACACAAAACAACGAAAGGGAGGCGGTCAGGCAACAGCCTCTCAGTGCAAAGTCCTGGTTTCATTCCCAGGTCAGTCTCTGTAGAGTTTATCGTGGTTGAGAGGCAGTGGGACAGATTTGTGTCAGTACTTCAATTATCAGTTGTCATTATCAATTTACCGATGCACCACAGCCATTTACTTATCTGTCACCAACACCAAATAATCTCAGAAACTGACAGCGTCATTTAATGACTCATTGATAAAATTAATTAATTGGATTGTTTCTATTGCATGCAGCTACTGTCTGTGTTAATTTTTCTTCCCTACAATTACCCAATAATAAGAACACAATTCTGAGGTGGGGCCACTTACAGGGCAGAATTTGGGTACCCTTGATATTAGGGGTAAAAAGGGGGTGAACAGAGCAGACCTGCAGCTTGCTAACAGAGAAACGGGGGTGGGGTAAGGTGATGCTGTTGGTACAAAATGTCCTGACTGTATGACTTGAGACATACAAGTCAACATTTCCGATAATTGCAATACCAGGTGTAGTAAGGTTGCTTTATCAAGATTATGCTCACATTGCATGGAAACACAACTTTACTTATGATTTAGTGTACATTAAACATGGTGGATGACAGTTTCAAGAACCGCTGTAGGTTCTGTCACTTTCTACTGGTGGCTAGCTGTAAATAAAGCTGTGTCTCCTTGTGATCTGAGTATAGTCTTTGTTCAGTTACTTTTAGAACACCATATACAGGTAATTCACACATCTGTCGATGAAAAAAGCAAGGCTTCGAATATAAAATATATATTGTACACAATATGTAGAGAGTGGAGCAGAGGTGATGTAATGAACTCTGTCTGTTACTTTCAGCAGTAAGTGGGAATGGCAGAGGTTAACATTTGTGATGTTTCGAATTCATTTTTTGCCTCAAAAATAGTTCTCCATTAATAAAACATTCCTTTCCATAAACATGCTCATATGTGGATCATCTGCACATCTGCACTGGTGCTGATATTTCGCCTTCGGCATACTCCGTTGAACAGGTTGATCAAAAAGTGTCTGTGCACCTCATGATAACAATACAGAAATCAGGTACACAGACACATTTTGTTACCCTGTATTATCCAACAAGTAACCAACCACCTGCACTGTGAATGGCAACAACCCAAAATTGCAATCACTGCTTTGAAGTAGTTGGCATAGGTCATAGCACACTACAGAATAATACAAGAGGAAACAGATACTGGGAAAAATTCATAGGATTTCCTTCCATAGAAAGATTACAAATGACTTCCATGATGTGCAATAAACTCCTCAAAAGCTGATAGTTACACGGACGGTCAAGGAATTTCTTAAATGGAAATTGTGCATCAACGTCCGCAAAACAGAAGCAATACTTTTCACAAAACGCTGTCCCCCTATACCTACCCCAGTCCACTTTCAACACACGGCTATCCCATTGAGCACCCACGTCCGTTACCTCGGTGTCATCCTTGACTCCAAACTCCTTTTTACCACACATATCACTACAGTCGCTCATCGAGCCTCCAGCGCTCTCCTCCGCCTCTTCCCTTTAGTAGCCCG
>Ga0123354_10007294_pt1 | contig 16606 bp, 13 predicted proteins | sample TergutLab28metaG_2_FD_97872 | JGI IMG/M metagenome (GOLD analysis project Ga0123354, IMG submission 97872) | Labiotermes labralis P4 segment gut microbial communities from Petit-Saut dam, French Guiana - Lab288 P4 | ecosystem: Host-associated > Arthropoda: Insects > Digestive system > Gut ...
CATGACACCCCCGATCACACCTTCCGACATCGTTTTGAAACGGGTGTTCCAGTGGCCTCAATGATGCCAGATGGTTTGGCAAACACAAGGCCGCGCCGGTTTGCACCGGCGCGGCCTTACTTGCTGTTGCTATGCCTCGATTGGCTTCTTGGCGTCTTCTGCCAATGCCTTCTCGACGTCGCTCAGATCGAGCCCGATGCGCATGGCGTAGAAGCTGCGCCACACGAACGTTGCCGAGACCAGGAAGAAGACCACAGCCAGCACGTACGTGAGCCACGAGACCGGGCCCGCGGCGATCGAAACGGACAGGCTGACGGCCAGAACGCCGAACAGCGTCGAGAACTTGATTATCGGGTTCAACGACACAGAACTGGTGTCCTTGAACGGGTCACCAACGGTGTCACCGACGATGCTCGCCTCGTGCAGCGGCGTGTCCTTTGCCTCAAGGTCGGTCTCGACGATCTTCTTGGCGTTATCCCAGGCGCCGCCGGCGTTAGCCATGTAGACGGCCTGGAACAGGCCGAAGATGGCCAGCCCGATCAGATAGCCGATAAACAGGTACGGCTCAAGGAACGCGAACGCCAGCGTGGCGAAGAACACCGCGCAGAAGATGTTGATCATGCCTTTCTGCGCGTATTGCGTACAGATCTGCACCACCGTCTTGGAGTCCTTGATCGACGCCTTGGTGGCGCCGTCCAACTTCATGTGGTGCTCGATGTAGTCGGTTGCCCGGTAGGCGCCGGTGGTCACGGCTTGCATCGAGGCGCCGGAGAACCAGTAGATCATCGCGCCGCCCAGCAGCAGGCCCAGCACGAATGGCGCGTGCATCAGCGACAGGTTCTGCAGCTTGGTCGGGTCGAGCATGTCAACCAGTTTTGTCCAGCCCGAAGACTCGGTCAGGCTCAGGATGATCGAGAAAATCATCGTGGTGGCGCCCACGACGGCCGTGCCGATTAGCACCGGCTTGGCCGTCGCCTTGAAGGTGTTGCCAGCGCCGTCGTTCATTTCGAGGAAGCGCTTGCCCTTGTCCCACTGCACATCGAAGCCGTAGTCTTGCTTGATCTCCTCGGCAACGCCGGGGATCTGCTCGATGGTTGAAAGCTCGTAGACCGACTGGGCGTTGTCCGTGACCGGGCCGTAAGAGTCGACCGCGATTGTCACCGGGCCCATGCCGAGGAAGCCAAACGCCACCAGGCCGAAGCTGAACACCGCCGGCACCGCCATGATGGCGCCGGCGCCGGTCGGGAACGTTGTGCTGACCAAGTACGCCAGGCCCATCAGCCCGGCAACAATGACGCCGATCCAGTAGCCAGAGAAGTTGCCGGAGACCACGCCGGACAGGATGTCGAGCGACGCCCCGCCCTCCTTGGCCGAAACCACAACCTCCTTGACATGCTTCGACTTCACAGAAGTGAACGCCTTGACCAGCTCGGGGATCAGCGCGCCGGCGATGGTGCCGCAGCTGATGATCAGCGACAGCTTCCACCAGAGCGAGCCGTCGCCCAAGTCCGGTATCAACAGCAACGACGTGAGGAACGTGACGACGATGCACACAGCGGAAGTGATCCAGACCAGTGTGGTCAGCGGGGCCTCGTAATCCATGTCGTCGGCATTCTCACTCTTCGCCTTGGTGACGGCGTAGTTGATGCCGTAAGAAATGAACGACGCCACAACCATCATGACGCGGATCGAGAAGATCCACACCAGCAGGTGCGCCTGGTTCAGTGCGTCTGGCACAGCCAGCAGAATGAATGTAATCAGCGCCACGCCCGTGACGCCGTAGGTCTCGAAGCCATCGGCGGAAGGGCCAACGGAGTCGCCGGCGTTGTCACCGGTGCAGTCGGCGATCACGCCGGGGTTGCGGGCGTCGTCTTCCTTGACGTGGAAGATGATCTTCATCAGGTCTGACCCGATGTCGGCGATCTTGGTGAAGATACCGCCGGCGATACGAAGGGCCGACGCCCCCAGCGACTCGCCAATGGCAAAGCCGATGAAGCACGATCCGGCGATGTCATGCGGCAGCACCAGCAGGATGAACAGCATCATGAACAGCTCGGTGCTGATCAGCACCATGCCGACGCTCATGCCAGACTGCATCGGGATCGAGTGCCCCGGGTACGGCTTGCCCTTCAGCGAGGCGAACGCCGTGCGCGAGTTGGCGAACGTGTTGACCCTGATGCCGTACCAGGCGACGCCGTAGCTGCCGGCCATGCCGATGACGCTGAACAGCAGGATTATCAGCACCTTGCCGGTGTTGAACTGCACCAGGAACTGGTAGTAGATGAACGTCACGACGGCGATCGCCGCCCACAGGCCGAGCAGGAACTTGCCCTGCTGTTGCAGGTAAGTCTTGCAGGTTTCCCAGATCAGTTCTGATACCTCGCGCATCGACTGGTGCACTGGCAGGTTCTTCAGCTTCACGTACGTGACAAGCCCGAAGATCAGGCCAGCCAGGCAGACGATGAAGCCGATGGCCAGCAACCACCAGCCGGTAATGTGCCCGCCGAAGTAGCTCACCTGCTTCAGATCGGGGGTTGGTAGCGTGGCCTCGCTGGTCACGTCGCCCTGGTTGCCACCGCTCGTCGCGCAGCCTGACAAGGCCATCAGGCCACCGATTAGCAGGGCCAAACCGGCCCCGCGGACTATTCTCGTGGCGCGGCCTCGCGCATCACTTTTTTCTGGACTCATCATGTCCCTCACTGTATCGCGGTCATGGAATCGCCAGAGCAGCAGACTCGCAATCGCGAGACACCGCCGCGCTGGCAACCCTATCCTAGACCAGCCGCCACCTTGCCGCTGACACAATCCACAATTTATGAAACAGAGCGCTGCTCGTTTGCAGTCTGGCCGACGTCGTGAACGTACACGGTGTTCGTGTGGGCTGGGGTGCCCAGCGGCTCGCCGTACACCACAACCACCCGGTCACCCGGCTGCGCGAGGTTCTCGGCCTGCAACCGGGCGTCCATCTCGTCAATCAGCGCGCCGATGCCGTGCTCGCGCGAGACGAACGTCGTCAGCCCCCACACGACGCCCAGCCGGCGCACCGTTGGCTCGTTCGGCGTGAAGCAGATGATCGGGGTGCACGGGCGCAGACGCGCCACCCGGCGGGCGGTGTCGCCGAGGAACGAGAACGGCACGATGTACTTGGCGTCCAGCCGCTTGGCCATGCTGGCGGCGCCCCACGCCACGACGCCGGACGTCGTGCGCGGGTCCCAGTCGATGGCGGCGATCTCGTCCGTGCCGCAGCTTTCGACGGCCCGCACGATGCGGTCCATGGCCTGCACTGCCTGCACCGGGTACTGCCCCACGCTGGTCTCACCGGATAGCATCACGGCGTCGGCGCCATCGATCACGGCATTGGCGACGTCCGACGCCTCGGCGCGGGTGGGCCGCGGCGCCTGGATCATCGACTCGAGCATCTGCGTGGCGACGATCACCGGCTTGGCCCACTTGCGGGCGGCGGCGATGATCTGCTTTTGCACGAGTGGCACTGACTCAAATGGCATCTCGACGCCCAGATCGCCGCGCGCCACCATCACAGCGTCGAACGCGTCGATCACCTGCTCAAGATTATCGACGGCCTGCGGCTTTTCAATCTTTGCGATCACCGGCACGTTGACGCCCATGCCGCTCATCACGTCGTGCACCGGCTGGATATCGTCCGGGCTGCGCACGAACGACAGCGCCACCATGTCGACCCCCTGTTGCAGGGCCCAGCGCAGGTCGTCGGCATCCTTATCCGACAACGCCGGCACGCTGACCGGTACCCCAGGCAGGTTGATGCCCTTGTGGTCGCTGACCGGCCCGCCCACGACCACGTCGCAGGTGACGTCTGTGTCTGTCACTTCGACAGCGCGCAGTTCAAGGCGGCCGTCGTCAATCAAGATGGTGTCGCCAGGCGTTACGTCAGCGGTCAGCGACTTGAGGGTTGTGGACGCCCTGTCGCCGTCGCCCACCACGTCGTCAGTCGTGATGGTAAACCGCTGCCCCGGCTGCAGGGTGACGGGCCCGGCGAAGGTGCCCAGCCGGATCTTCGGCCCCTGCAGGTCAGCGAACACTGTGATGGGGCGCCCGCTGGCAGCCTCAGCCTGGCGCAGGCGGGCGAGCATGGCGGCGTGCTCGTCGTGGGTGCCGTGGCTCATGTTCAGACGGGCGACATCCATGCCGGCGTCTATCAGCTGGGAAAGTACCTCGACGGAATCAGTGGCGGGCCCGAGGGTGCAAACGATTTTGGCTTTACGCATACTTCAAGCCTAGCCACAAGGCTGGCTCACGAGCCGGCAATTACGACGCCAGTTGGTCCATCTGCTGCATCGCGCCGCCCAGCACGTACGTCACCGGGGCGTCGCCCCGCACCGCCTGCGGCGTCACCACGACCTTGGTCACTTCTGAGCGCTCTGGCACCTCGTACATGACGTCCAGTAGCACCTCTTCGAGGATCGCGCGCAAGCTGCGGGCGCCCGAGCCGCGGTCCATCGCCATGGACGCAATCGCCGCCACAGCCTCGTCCGTCACCTCAAGCTGCACCCCGTCGAGCTCGAACAGCCGGTGGAACTGCTTGACAATCGCGTTCTTCGGTTCGACCAGGATGCGGCGCAAGGTAGCCTCGTCAAGATTCGGCACCGTCGCGATGACTGGCAGACGCCCGATGAACTCCGGTATCAGGCCGAACTGGCGCAGGTCCTCCGGGCGCACCAGGCTGAACAGGTCGTCGGGCGTGCCGCGCCTGGCCGGGCCGGATGTGCCGCCCGTGAAACCGATGCGGTGGGTGCCGACGCGCGCCTTGATGATGTCGTCCAGGCCGGCGAACGCGCCGCCGACGATGAACAAGATGTTCGTGGTGTCGATCTGCAGGAACTCCTGGTGCGGGTGCTTGCGCCCGCCCTGCGGCGGCACGGACGCCACCGTGCCCTCAAGGATCTTCAGCAGCGCCTGCTGCACGCCCTCGCCTGACACGTCGCGGGTCAGCGACGGGTTTTCGGCCCGGCGCGCCACCTTGTCGATCTCATCGATGTAGATGATGCCAGTCTGGGCCCGCTCCATGTCGAAGTCCGCCGCCTGGATCAGCTTCAGCAGGATGTTCTCGACGTCCTCGCCGACGTAGCCGGCCTCGGTCAGCGCTGTGGCGTCTGCCATCGCGAACGGCACGTTCAGCATGCGGGCGAGCGTCTGCGCCATGTACGTCTTGCCGCAGCCGGTGGGCCCGATCAGCAGGATGTTCGACTTGGCCAGCTCGACGTCCTCTGCCAGCTCGCCAGAAGCCGTCTTGTGCGACCCGGCCTTCTCGGCCTGGATGCGCTTGTAGTGGTTGTACACCGCGACGGCCAGCGCTTTCTTGGCGCCGGATTGCCCGACGACGTAGTCGTCGAGGAACTCGTGGATCTGGGTCGGCTTCGGCAGCTTGGCGGCGCCCTCCAGCGACTTCTTGGTGTTGAGTTCCTCGTCGATGATCTCGTTGCACAGGTCGATGCACTCGGTGCAGATATACACGCCGGGGCCGGCAATGAGCTTGCGCACCTGCTTTTGGCTCTTGCCGCAGAACGAGCACTTGAACAGCTCGCCCGACTCACTCAACCGCGCCATGCCGTGGGTTCCTCTCGATGATCTCGTTGTGCCACCCCGGTATTGCGCGGCAAAAGACCACGCGCTCGGGGAAGGCAGCTACCAGACTGCCCTATCAAGCGCCTTTTGTCACTCACCACCAGCTCATTTCACCTCGTGTCGGCCTTAACCTCAAGCAGACGTCAAACCCTTCAGGCTTGGCAGCACCTCGTCGATCAAGCCGTACGCGATGGCCTCCTGCGCCGTCAGGTACTTGTCGCGCTCGACGTCGCGGCTGACCTGCTCGACAGTCTGGCCGGTGTTCTCGGCGATCATGTGCTCCATCAGCGCACGGATACGCAGTATCTCCTTCGCCTGGATCTCAAGGTCGCTCGACTGCCCGTACGTGCCCTCGCCGCTGATCGCCGGCTGGTGTATCAGGATACGCGAGTTCGGCAGCGCCAGCCGCTTGCCCTTCGTGCCCGCCGCCAGCAGCACGGCCGCAGCGGACGCCGCCTGGCCGAGGCAGGTGGTCTGGATGTCGGGCTTCACGTAGCGCATCGTGTCGTAGATGGCTGTCAGCGCTGTGAACGACCCGCCGGGGCTGTTGATGTAAATGTCGATCTGCCGGTCGGCGTCCATCGATTGCAGGCACAGAAGCTGTGCCATGACGGCATTGGCAACGTCGTCTGAAATCGGTGAGCCGAGGAAGATGATGCGGTCTTCGAACAGCTTCGTGTACGGGTCGACGCGCCGCACGCCGTAGCTGGTGCGCTCTTCCCACTGCGGGATGATGTAGTCCATCTGCGGTTGGGTGTAGGCGATTGGCGACGCCCCTTCGCCGAATGATTGGGTGCTCACTTGTTCGGCCCTCCTGTCTTGATCTGGGCTGCCCGCTCGTAAACGTGGTCGATGAAGCCGTAGGCCTGCGCCTCCTCCGCCGTGAACCAGCGGTCGCGGTCGGAGTCGGCCTCGATCTGGTCGACCGTCTGCCCAGTCTGCTCTGCGATCAGTTCTGCCATCTGCTTTTTGATGTGCAGGCTCTGCTCCGCCTGGATGCGGATGTCTGTGGCGGTGCCGCCCAGCCCGCCGGACGGCTGGTGCATCAGGATGCGGGCGTGCGGCAGCGCGTAGCGCTTGCCCTTCGCGCCGGCTGACAGCAGGAACTGGCCCATTGAGGCGGCCAGCCCCATCGCCACCGTCGCGACGTCGTTGCTGACCCACTGCATGGTGTCGTAGATGGCCATGCCGGCGTCGATCGAACCGCCCGGGGAGTTGATGTATAGATAAATGTCCTTCGTCGGATCCTCTGCGTTCAACAGCAGCATCTGGGCGCAGATGGCGTTGGCGTTGGCGTCCTCAACCTCTGAGCCGAGGAAGATGATGCGGTTGCGCAGCAGCGACTGGTAGACGTTGTCGACCATGCTGGTCAAGCCAGCCGGCCCCGGCGTGTCGTCAGCGGCCATGGGAGTTACTTCTTCTTTCACGTTATCGAACCTACCTGCCTGGTATGACATTGAGTTATCTGACCCGCTTCTTAGGCGGGAGACGGTTTCCGCTTCGCCTTTCGCGGCGGGCTGGCTGTCGCGATCAGGGCGTGCGCCCAGTCCGCCTTCGGGTCAGTGTCGATGAACATCGCCTTGAACAGCAAGGTCATCGGCAGTGCCACCAGGGTACCAAGCGGGCCAAGCACAGCGCCCCACAACAGCAGCGACGCGAACGAGACAGTCGGCACGATACCAACCGTCTCGCCGACGATCCGGGGCTGGATGATGCCCTGGATCACGAAGTTCGACACGGCGTACACCACCACGACAGCCACCGCCAGCTGCCAGCCGCCGACTAGCAAAGCCAGTAGCACCGGTGGGATCAGGCCGATGACGAAGCCGATATTCGGAATGTAGTTCGTCAGGAAGGCGAACAGCGCCCAGACGGCCGCCAGCGGAACGCCCATGATGAACAGTGCCGCGCCATTGAGCGCGGCGACGATGGCGCCGAATATCGTCGTCGTCACCCAGTAGCGGCGCACATGGCCGGTGAAGTCAATCATTGCTTTGCCCAGTGGCGGGTAGTCGGCCGACGACTTCTTGATGCGGGCGCGCATGCCGGGCGTGTCCATCGCCAGGAACACCAGCGTGGCCAGGATCGTGACCACGACGGCGATGATCGAGTAGGCCGAAGACATGGCCGTCAGCAACAGGTTGGCCAGCGAGCTCGGGTTGATCTGCTGCATGATGTCACTGAAACCGACGGTGTTGATGCCGTAGTGGTTGAGCAGCGCAATCGCCTGGTTATACAGGTCGAAGTACTGAGCCGAGTGCTTCGGCAGCTCGGTGACCATCGCCGAGATGGCCCACGCCAGCCCGACGACGGCGGCCAGCAGCAGCACGACGACGGCCAGCAGCATCACAGAGGCTGACACCCAGCCGGGCGTCCCCTTGCTGCGCAGCCAGCTGTGGATCGGGTAGGCGGCGATCACCAGGTTGAGCGCTAGGAACACCGGGCCGAGAATGCCCGAGAACTGGTGCATCAGCAGCAACGTGCCAAGCGTCGCCGCCAGGCCGAGCATCACCGTGACATAGCGCGACTGCCCGTGCTGGGCCTCGCTGATGGCCGTCCCCACAAATGGCACGTGACGCGACACTACCTCAGGGGGAGGCGGTGTTTGCACGGGGGGTGGCGTCGGCACTGGGAGTGGCGTTGTGTCTCCGCTGGGGTCTGGCAGGCTGGGCATTATCAATCTATTGTGACAGACCGCACGTTCACCCGCACCCGGGTGTGTGATTTCGGACGCCCCATCGCTACTTCTTCTTAGCCGCTGGCTTGGCCTTCGGCACGGACGACGCGGCGGCCTGTGGGTCTGCCATGGTGCCATCCGGACGCACCAGCGAAAGGTCGATCTTGCGGCCGTCCGAGTCCTTGATGGTTGCCCGGTTGACCAGGATGTCGACGGCCTTGCCACGGCGTATCTCGCCCAGCCACTCGTTCACGTGGTTGTGGTCCATCATGTGGCGGGCCTCTTCGTCTGGCGAGACGCCGTCTTCCATCGCCTTGTTGACGATGAACTCGCTCAGGTCTTCCTGCGACACCTGGACGGCTTCTTCTTCCGCCACCTTGTCCAGCACGAGGCGGGCCCGCAGGCTGCGCTCGCTGCGGGCAGCGATGTCGGCCCAGAACTCGTCTGGCGTCGAGGCTTCCTGCTGCTCCGATTCGGCTAGGTAGCGCTCGACGCTGAGACCGGCGCGGGCCAGTTGCTCTTCGATCTCCTCGCGGCGCGCCGCGATCTCTTCCTCGAGCACCGTCTCGGGCAGGTCGAAGGGGGCGTCTTTAATCACGGCGTCCAGCACCTGGTCGCGCGCGGCGTTCAGCTGGCCCACCCGCTCGATGCGCTCAAGGCCATCGCGCAGGCCGGCCATCATCTGCTCGACTGTGTCGTACTCGCTGACCATCTGCGCGAACTCGTCGTTCACCGGCGGCAGTTCCCGCTGCCGCACATTGTTGACGGTCACGGTGACGTCTGCCTGCTCGCCGGCCTTGAGCCCGCCCAGCAGGGTTGAGCTGAACGTCTTCGACTCGCCAGCCGAGAGCCCGGTGACGGCCTCGTCGAGGCCGTCGACCAGCCCACCGGAACCGACGATGTAGTTGACACCCGTCGTGTCGGCGTCGGCAATGTCAACCCCGCCCTGGCTGGCGGTGATGTCGAGCACGACGACATCGTCCTTCGCCGCCGGGCGGTCGAGCTCCTTGAACGTGGCGAACCGCTGCCGCAGCAGGTCGAGGCGCTCGGACACCGCCTCGTCGCTGACGACCGCCGAATCGACGCGCGCCGTCACACCGTCAAGGCTCGGTAGGTCGAACTCGGGCCGGATGTCGAATTCGGCGGACAGCTCGATGTCGGCCGAACCGTCAAGATCGCCAACCTGTACTTGCGGAGTACCCAGCGGGTGTAACTCGTTTTCGGCCACGGCCTTGTTGAACAGGTCGGGCAGCTGCTCGTTGATGGCCTGCTCCAGCACCGCCGCGCGCCCGAACCGCTGGTCGATCAGGGCGTTCGGCACGTGGCCGCGCCGGAAGCCGGGTATGTTGATGCCGGCGGCGATCGACTTGTATGCCTTGTCGATGGCTGGCGCCAGCTCGGCCTGGGGCACCGTGATGGTCAGTTTGACGCGGGTCTTGCTGAGTTGTTCTACTGTGCTGGGCACTGGGCTCTCCTTTGTTCGTGGTGAGAGATCGAGCGGACGACGGGAATCGAACCCGCATCTTCAGCTTGGAAGGCTGAGGCCCTAGCCATTGGACTACGTCCGCAGTCGCGATTGGGCCGTACCATTCTAGCTTATGGTCGGGATGAGAGGACTCGAACCTCCGATCTCCTGCTCCCAAAGCAGGCGCGCTAGCCACTGCGCTACATCCCGGTGCACACCAATGTTACACGGGCTTGCTGGCGGGGGTTTCCAGGGCCGTCACCTCGCGCACCCGGCGGGCGTGACGCTCGATGCCGCTGAACGGCGTCGTGATGAAGGCCTGCACCAGCGCCCAGGCGAACTCCGCCGCCGTGAAGCGCGCGCCGATGGCGATGACGTTGGCGTTGTTGTGGGCGCGGCCCAGCGTCGCCAAATCCAGGTGGGTCACCAGCACCGCGCGAGCGCCGGGCACCTTGTTCGCGGCCATCTGCTCGCCGTTGCCAGAACCGCCCAGCACCACGCCGAACACCTCAAGACCAGCGGTTTCGTCGGCCACCACAGCCCTGGCGCACGCGGCGCAGAACGGTGGGTAATCGTCCTGCGAGTCGTAGACGTTGGCCCCGTGGTCGACGACCTCGTAACCCTCGCCAGCCAAGTGCTCGACGAGATACTGCTTCAGTTGGAACCCCGCGTGATCGGAGGCGATGTGTACCCGCATGGTTCTATTGTCGCACTCAGCCACCCAGCAGCTGCACGAACGCCGCCTCGTCTAGCACAGGCACCCCCAGCGCCGCCGCCTTGTCTGCCTTGCTGCCCGGGTTGGCGCCCACCACGACGTAGCTCGTGTTTTTACTCACTGAGCCGGCCGCCTTGCCGCCGCGCTCGATTATCGCCTGCTGGGCCTCGTCGCGGCTGAAGCCGTCCAGCGTGCCCGTCACCACGAACGTCAGCCCGGCCAGCGGACGGTTCCCCACCGCCACTTCCTCAGCCATCGTGACCCCCGCCGCCGCCCAACGCTCGACGATCTCGGCGTGCCACGGCACGTCGAACCAATCGAGCACAGCCTGCGCGATGATGGTGCCCACCCCATCCGTCTGCGCCAGCTCGTCGACAGACGCCGCCCTGATCGCTGCCACGGAGCCGAACCGGCTGGCCAGCGCCCGCGCCGCCACCGGCCCGACGTGCCTGATCGACAACGCGTTCAGCACCCGCCACAACGGCGACCGCTTGGCCGCCTCGATCTCGCGCAACATCTGCCACGTGGTCTCCGTCGGCTGGCTCGGCTTCTTGGGGCTGCCGATCGTGTAAAAGAACGGCACCAGCACCGGCTCATCCTTCTGCACACGCCACACTTTCACGTCGGCCAGGTCGGCGGCGGTCAGGTCGAACAGGCCCGCCTCGCTGCGCAGCACCGGGGTCTGGCTGGGGGACGTCGCCAATCCATCGGGGCGCGACAGGTCAGGGTTCGTCAGCGCGACGGCCGCCTCCCAGCCCAGCGCCTCGATGTCGAGCGCTCCCCTGCCGGCCAGCGCGGCCACCCGCTCGGACAGTTGCGCCGGGCAGCCCTCGGCGTTCGGGCAACGGATATCGAGGTCGCCCTCCTTTTCCGGCGCCAGCGCCGCTCCGCAACTGGGGCAGAACTGCGGCATGACGAATTCGCGCGTGACACGCCCCTCGCGCAGCTCGACCACCGGGCCGACAACCTCCGGGATGACGTCGCCGGCCTTGCGCAGCACGACAATGTCGCCGATGAGCACGCCCTTGCGCTTGACCTCCGACGGGTTATGCAGTGTGGCGCGCGCGACCGTCGAGCCAGCCACCCGCACCGGCGCCATCACGGCGAACGGGGTCACACGGCCGGTGCGCCCCACGCCCACCTGGATGTCAAGCAGCTCGGTGTTGACCTCCTCCGGAGGGAACTTGTAGGCGATGGCCCACCGCGGGGCGCGGCTGCTGGTGCCCAAGGCCCGCTGCGCGGCCAGGTCGTCGACCTTGACGACGACCCCGTCGAGCTCGTGCGGAATCACCGGGTCGTGCCGGTGCAACCCCACCCACGCGACGTAGTCAGCGATCTCCCGGGGCGTGCCAACCACCTTGTAATGCGCCGAGACCGGCAACCCCCACCCATTCATCAGGTCGTAGGCCTGCGACTGGTCGGTGATATCGAGCCCCTCGTGCACGCCCAGCCCGTGGCAGATCATCGACAGCGGGCGCGACGCCGTCACCCTCGGGTCCTTCTGGCGCAGCGAGCCGGCGGCGGCGTTGCGGGCGTTGGCGAACGGCGCCTTGCCCGACGCGACCAGCGACGCGTTCAGTTCCTCGAAGCTCGCTACAGGGAAGAACACCTCGCCGCGCACCTCGACCAGCGCCGGGGCGTCACCCATCAACCGCTGCGGTATCGCCTTGATGGTGGCGACGTTGGCGGTGATGTCCTCACCCACCCGGCCGTCGCCCCTTGTGGCAGCCGATGTCAGACGCCCGTCGCTGTACACAAGGTCGCACGCCAGCCCGTCGATCTTCAGCTCGCAGAGCCACCGGTTGACGCCACCCGCCAGCTTCTCGGCGCGGGCCACCCAGGCCATCAGCTCGTCCTCGCTGAAGACGTTATCGAGGCTCAGCATCTGGCTTGGGTGCGTCACCGGGGCGAACAGATTGATTTTGGACGCCCCCACCCTCTGCGTCGGCGAATCGGGTGTGCGCAGGCCGGGTGTGGCGGTTTCCAGCGCGATCAGGTCGCGCATCAGGCCGTCGTATTCCGCGTCGGACATGGTGGGGGCGTCGTGCCCGTAGTACTGTTCCTGCGCTTCGACGATGCGGTCGACGAGACCCTGCCATTCGTGCCGCTCTGCCGGTGTCGGGTCGGCGATATCATCCGCTGGTGTGGTCATGCAACCATTCTGGCACCTGACGATAGGCTATTGGGCATGGACGCTATTGTGGTGGCGGGCGGAAGGGCGAGCAAGCTCGGCGGTGCATCGAAGCCGTGCCTGGTCGGCCCAGACGGAGTCTCGGCGATCGTGCGGGCGCTCGGCGCCTGCTGGTTGGTCGGCGCGGAGCACCTGGTAGCAGTCGGGCCGCCGGATGAGATCAACCGCGCCCTCGGCGGCTCTGAGAGCGAGCTGCCCGTCACGGTGGTTGTCGTACAAGAACAGCCGCCCTACGCCGGGCCGGCGTACGGCATCGCGGCGGGGCTGGGGGCGCTATCTGGGGCCGACGACGACCTCGTGCTGGTAACAGCCTGCGACATGCCACACGTCGCGGCGGGCTTGCAGACGCTGGTGGCGGCTGGGTTGACTGGCGACGGCTGCGTGGCGGTGGCCCAAGGGCGCGACCAGTGGATGCTCGGCATGTATAAGCGCTCGGCCCTGGCGCGAGCTTGCGACGCATTGCCGGAGCCGGGGGTGGGCGCCCGCAACGCATCGGTGGCCGACCTTTTGGGCGCGCTCAATCTGACACGCGTGCCGGTGTCAGCCGCCGCGGTCGACGACCTGGACACCCCGGAGGACCTGGTGCGGTTGCGGTTCTCCGTTGGCTGACGAGGCTGCCGGATAGACTCCCGCCTTGCCAGCCCGGCTGCGCCCCATTAGCCAGTTGGCGCGTCTTGTGTCATGCGGGCAAGCCAGTTCTGCGTTAGCTGCGCCAACTGGGCGTAAAACGGCAATCGCGACTGTTCCACCACGGACTGGCACCAGCGCGGCAGCCAGACACCAAGGTGGTCGGTGAGCAGCGAGGCTGCCACCGGCTCTCCCCCGCCGTCCGGCAGCGACAAAGCATAGCTGAGCGCCTCCAGCTCGACGGCAACGTGGTCTGGCAGTTCGGCGTCGGAGGGGTCGATGCCGAGCTGCGCGTACAGCCTGTACAGGTCTGTGACACAAGGCCCCATCAGGCTTTGACGCTGATAGGCAGCCACGTCTGTGCGCCAGACTGACTCATATGGCGGGCACGGCAGGTGGCCGGGGCCAACGAACAGCCGCTCGTATTCGGTGAGCATCGGGCCCGCGTCGTCACTGGTGCATTCTGGTACCGGAGCTTGGAACACCGTCTCGGCGTCGGCGGCGCTGGGCCACGACGCTATCTCTTGAGTAAGTGGACGTGCCCACCACCGCGCCAACAGCAGCGCTGCCGACGCGGTGGTGTTCAACTCTGGGGTGCTCAAGATGCCACCTTTGGCTTGATCAGACGGCGGTAGCCGACGATCACGATCGCCAGGAACAGGGCGCAAAGGCTCAAGACGATGGCATATTCAACCCAGGTAGGCCAGTAGGTGCCGGCGTACTGGAACGACGGCTGGCCGTCATTGAACGTGCCGATGGGGTTGCCGGGCCCGTACTGCACAACGGGGTTGACAAGGCCAACCACGATCAGTTCGATGCGGAAGGCAAACACGCCGACCAGCACAAGGGCGGCGGCGATGCCAAGCGAGCCGCGCATCTTGCGCAGCGCCGGCACGAGCAGCAGCAGCAGCGGGATCAACCCGCCGATCACCCACTCGAGCCAGAATGTCCACGAGTAGGGCCCGTTCGGCCAGACCAGTTTCATGGCGTCGACACCGCCAGGCAGGTTGCCCCACGCGACGGTGATGTAGTCACTGGCCACGAAAAACAGATCGATGAACAGTGCCACGACGATGAACCCGCGCAGCCATTTCCTGGTGCCGTCTGCCAACTCGAATCCGCCCCAGTGATGGGCGGCCAGGGCCAGCAGTGCCACCAGCGCGGTGCCGGACAGTATCGCTGAGACGACGAACAGGGGCGCCATCAGCGAGGTGTTCCACCAGGGGCGGGCGATCTGCAGGCCGAAAATCCATGCGGTCACCGAGTGCAGCAGCACCGCCAGCGGCAAGCCGATGTAGGCCATCACCCGGATGGCCTTGACGGATTCCGTCTTGCCGGTGTGCTGGCGCTGCAGGAACACCAGGTCAACCACCGAGAAGATGAAATACGCGGCAATGATGATGATGTCCCATGTCAGTGGCGACGTCCATGTCGGGTGCAGTATCAGGTTGAAGATACGCTCGGGGCGTCCCAAATCGGGCAGGATCATGATCGCGGCGACCGCCACGCAGCCGGCTGCCGAAAGCACGCCTAGCCGCGACAGCGGTTTCAGGTCCTCGATACCGAAAATGTGGGCGCTGGACGCCATGATGAGGCCACCGGCGGAAAGGCCGATGAAAAACGCGAACGTGAAGATGTATATGCCCCACGTCATGATGTCGCGCATGCCAGTCACGGCAAGGCCGTTTACCAGCTCGTATATCCAGGCGGCAAGCCCGGCCAGGCCGACGACGGCCAGCACGATATAGACAACCCGCACAGCGTCAAATGGCTTCTTCTCCTCCTGGGAGATGTCGGCAGTAATCGCGGTCATTTCGAGCCTCCTAATTGCCTACGCGCTTGGTCACGGGCACGTAATAGACATTGGGATTGGTGCCCAGTTCTGGGTGCAGTTGCCTCGCCCCGTCGCGCACCAATTGGGCAGCCTCGCTGGTCGGGTCGTTCAGGTCACCGAATACCCTGGCACCGGCCGGGCAGCATTGCACGCAGAACGGGTCTTCGCCGTCGTCGATCAACTCGACGCAGAACGTGCATTTTTCAACAACACCCATGCGGCGCTGGGGCGTGAATACCAGCCGATCGCCATCGCGGTAGTCGTCGCCGTAGCCGACGACACCGCCGGCGGCGTACTCGGCTTTGCCCCAGTTGAACACACGAACGCCGTAAGGGCAGGCGGCCATGCAATACCGGCAACCGATGCAGCGATCGTAATCGACCAACACGGTGCCGTCATCGCGGCGGTAGGTGGCCTGTACCGGGCACACCTTGACGCACGGGGCGTCTTCGCAGTGCTGGCAGGCCACTGGCAGGTAGGCCATTGAAACGTCGGGGAAAACCCCTGACGGCACGTCGATGCCGTGGCTGGCTGGTGCCGTCACCGCGTCCGACTGGTTGGGCGCCGTAGTCAGAACGCGGTTCCACCAAATGCCCAGAGGCTCGTTGTTTATCTCTTTGCAAGAGACGGCGCACGTCCAGCAACCGATACACCGGCTGGTGTCAATCACCATGACATGATGAACATCACTCATTAACGCTCAGCTCCTTCACGCTGCTTCAACTTGGACCAAGCAGTCGAAATAGGCCGCGTTGGACGGGAAGTTGGGAATCACGGCCTGGGTCGGATTCTTGATCTGGTGGGTCAGGTTATTGGGGTGGCCCTCAAGATAGTGCTGCACGTTCAAGGTGATCCAGCCACCCTGATGGCAGTTGACGACGCCCGGTTTGATCGCCTCGGTCAGCCGGGCTGTCACCTTCATTTCGCCGCGGTCGTTGAACACCCTGACCACGTCGCCGTCGGCCAGGCCGCGCTCGCTGGCATCCACCGGGTTGATCTCAAGGAAGCCCATGCCGCCGTTGTTGATTTCTTTCAGCCACGGCAGGTTGACGTACTGCGAGTGCGTGCGGAACCTGGTATGGGTCGAAAGGAACACCAGCGGATACTTCGAGTACAGCGGGTTGCTGGGTGACGCCTCGATGGGCTCCATGTGCTCGGCCAGTTGCTGATTGAAGGGCACAAGCATCTCGACGTAGAACTCGATCTTGCCGCTTGGCGTCGGGAATTCCTTGGTGAAGAACGGCACGTACGGTATCGGGTCGGTGTTCAGGTGCACCGCCCCGGCCTTCAGCTGGTCAAAGGTGAGACCGGCCACAGCCGGATCGGCATCAGGCTCGCCGATGTGCATCATCTCTTGCAGGTAGACGTCCGGTGTCTTGTCGAAGTACTGGCCGTAACCCATCTTCGCCGCCACGTCGCTGAAGGCGTCGAGATCGGATTTCGACTCGAACAGCGGGTCGATGATCTTCGGCATGTACTGCAGGTAGAAGTTGGCC
>Ga0123354_10007295_pt1 | contig 16605 bp, 8 predicted proteins | sample TergutLab28metaG_2_FD_97872 | JGI IMG/M metagenome (GOLD analysis project Ga0123354, IMG submission 97872) | Labiotermes labralis P4 segment gut microbial communities from Petit-Saut dam, French Guiana - Lab288 P4 | ecosystem: Host-associated > Arthropoda: Insects > Digestive system > Gut ...
CCGCGTGTTAGTTTGCCCCTTCGGAAGGTAATCATTGAGGAGGATGCCGTCTTGATCCCAAAAAATCGAGGCGAGAACTTTTCCAGCAGATTTTTGCACTCAGAATTTTTTGGGGGCAGGGTGAGCCACTATGCTGCCACTTCATTCATTGTTACTTTGTCTCCGGGTTATAGTGATATAACCAGGTTTCGTCCATGGTCACCTATCATGACAGGAAATCATTTGGATCATGCCAAAAAATTCCAAAAGTTGCTCAGATGACTGGCACCATTGACATTTTTGATCCGCATTCTGGTATTTTGGGACCCACTTTGCGAAGAGCTTCCGCATGTCCAAATCGTCATGAATGATGGACCCAACCCGCTCACGTGAGATGCCCAGTTGCTCAGCTATTGATTTTGTTGAAATCCACTGGTCTTCCAAGATTAGGTCATGAATTTGGTCAATAATCTTCGGGGTTGTCACTGTTTTGGATCGTCCAGTACGAGGTGCAACACAGGTGGAAAATCACCACGTTTACAGTGGCCCACCCAGTTTTTGATGGTGCATAATCCCCTAATGTTGCTTTCAGAATGGTGTGAATTTCCTTTAGCACCTTGCCTTGAAGGGAAAAAGAACTTGATGACAGCTCTCATCTCCATGTTGTTGAAATCTCGCGCATCACTTGACATGATTCCTTTCAGCCTCTGTAACAAGAAAATACTTGCAATTCAACACATAAACAGACCCCTCTTTCCAACGACACTATTGATTCCATCCTACAACAGCGGGAAGTATTTCGGGCTAAGAATTTATCAGCACCCCTTTGTATTTAGTTTCAGTTTATATCTTGTATTTCACTTATTGGGGTATGGTAGTTTCTGACATGTTAGGTTATGAAAGTTCATGTGAGAAATTGAAATGTCTGAAAATAAATTACAATGGGATTTGCAATCAACATTGTAAAGTGTAACTTTAGTGACAAGACTTATGTATTTATCTCTTGCTGAGGGTAGTTGCGTATGTAGTTCGATATATGCATATTTTCTGATTTATCTTCATTGTCAGAAATGACAACGGGAGAAAGAAGCCTAGTATGAAGGTGTGTGTTTATGTTGACTCATGCAAGACATATCTTGTAGGCCAGGCAGAAAAATGAGAGTGGTACCAAGAAGAAGAAGAGAGCTGACCCATTGCTCATGAAATCAAAGGTACTTAGGGAGACACGATGCATCCCACAGCTTATCTTCGAAATGGAACAGTACGAGAAGTTTGTCATAGAGTTGTCCAAGAAATCTAAGGTGAGATATTTGATCATTATCTTTTAACCAAATGACAACTCACAGTGCCTGTAACAAAGTATTTTTAGTGGAATTATGCTATAAAATGAAATCATAAATTTGTATTCATTAATGTTAATACTCTTACCTAGTCAAATTACATGCAGCAGGCATATGTACTATTTTTTGTCCAATATATTGTTACTGTCTTCGTCAGTATCACCTTATGTGGTAGCTACAAACTTTAAAATAGGAATAACACTCAACTTAAAAATTTACAATATACTCACATGATTTAAAGAAAGGATTAGGGAAGAGTATATGAATCTCACAAAAATTTGACTGGAATACTTGAACGTTGTGTATGCAGCTATAGGAAACATATATATTTGCAAAAGTATACATTACACTTCATCTTGCATTTGGTTGGTTGTAATATGTGTGCAGCAGAAAAGAAAAAATGACATAAAATTACATGTTAACATATATTAGACTAGAGACCTTAGGGAAGTAAAATGAGGAATAGCATTTACTTGTGGGAACTCTTGAATGGCGAGGAAACATCAATGGAAAAGATGTCATAGCCACATCTTTTCGCAGGGAGTGTTGTCAGTTGCAAGTGCACTTATTGCTATTGTGTATCTGGTTACAGGTTAATCTGATGAGTTACGTGAAGCTGAGCACTTATCGTGATTTCCGCATTAAAGCCAACCTTTTGCAGGCTGCTGATAACCAGAATCAGTCTGTCAGTGTAAGTGTTTGTAATGTTACTTGTATTGCTTACTAAACGCTTGGTGTCTTATGAACGAATCATCCCATATTAACTGTGGGCATTTCAGGATGACTTCTGTGGTTTAAGAGGTTTTGAATTGTAAGCTGGCATGGAATGCCGTTTTAAAGGAAGTATGTAAAGAAAACATTCACAATAGGAAACAGTAAATCAACAGGAAAGTGAAAAGTATAAGACTTGCAACACTCAAATGACCATTAGTCATAAAATCTTCTCTGTCCCTAGCAATTCTTGAAGATGGCAACATAGAAGGTCTCTGCATTGTACTTGTGCTGTGGATTGACATAACTAACTGACTCTGATTTTATCAAGACCACATCTTTGATGCTAAAATTTTACTTGTTCATTGAGAGTAAAAAACAATTTTTGGGCTAGGTGATTAGATTTTAAATTCTAATAGGGGTGTTGGGATGTTAAACTTTGTCACCACATTTGTAATAACCTTGCAACTCTTCATTGTGTCATTGTTGTATACTATAGGTTATTATTTATAGAATTTTGCTGGAGCATGATGTGTATTGATTCAAGTTTCATATACAGAATTGCAGTCATCCCTTTGACCAAAAATTGTAGTTGACAATGCTAGTTAATGTTCCTTCTTAATAGTACACTGCTTTCTGCACCTAGGTCTTCTCATTGGTTCCTTCAGATTTGTATCAGGTGTTAACAAAAACTTTGTGGTCTGGCTGTAAGATGACATTTCTCATGCGCTAGATGGATGTAGGTTAGAATGTGTTGAGTCTTTTGTCTTTGATTTTTAAGTTCTACTAAGCATATTTTTGAAACCTGGTCCATGTGTCTTGTCTTCCACTGTGTCTGCTGCACTTCAGAAAAGACGGTGTTTAAAGTTAAGCATGCATGCATCAAGTTCTGTGTCCATTTAGCCCAAATGGCTACAAGAACGTTTGTGAGATTGAAGGAACAGTCTTCTCAGTGGAAGAATTTGTCTCTGTGTTGACAGAACACCAGACACGTTTGTTCCACTATGAAGTGCATGCTGATCATTTTTTTGACACGTGGAGTTGTGCATCATGAATTTGTTCCACAGAAACACACTGTGAATAAACATTTATATGTAGATGTTCTATGACAACTGTGGGAAGATGTGTGGAAACAATGAGCTTAGCAGTGGAACACTGTAAATTATTTTCTCCACATTGACACTGCTACTACTTACCCAGCTTTATCTGTATGGAAATTTTTGGCCAGTGATGCTATGTATGTTTTTCAGCACCCTCTGTACTCCCCATGTCTACCACTCTGTAAATTTTCTTTTTCTGAAACTCAAATTAACACTGAAGAGAAGGAGGTTTTGTGACACCAACATGATTCAACAATAATTGCAGGCTACACTTGCAGGATTCTGAACAGAGGACATCAGTAAATACTACCAATAATGCTAAAATCATTTGGATTGCTGTGTCAGGTTGCAAGGGGATGACTTTAAGTGGGACAGTATGGAAAAGCACATAAATGCTGGTATCACTGAAAAAAAAGTAATGTCCAGAAGCTTTCTGGGTAACTCCTCCTGTGTATTTTACATCTCTGCTATATGTGCTACAGAATAGCTCTCTTATTTTCTACAATGTTCACTTTTGTATTTTCAGAATGTTGCAAATGATTCTGTTGTGACTGGGAGGGAGGGACAAGAAAATGTACATGATAGCAGTACTGTGAATGAACCTCCCAGAAAGAAGAATCGCAAGAAGTAATGATGTGTTACAATTTATATCAATCACTTCATGGCTGTGACTAATTGATTTGTGCATTTCCTCTGTAAACCATGAAATTGGACTTTCCTTCCACTGAGAGATGATGCAACAGACACGAGCACTTCAGTGTGTAAGAACCATTTAACATATGATACATTTTAATCTGGTTTTTGAATTTGGAATCTTTGCATTTCCGTGCTGAATGAGTGCTGTTTATATGTGTGTGTGTGTGACTTTGTTTTCCAAAGAATAATATCTCTATGTTGTGACAGTGCATAATCTGGTAGAAATTTGTCGTTGTGTTAGAGGAACATGCCCCATCTGATGGGTACACTCTGAAGAAGGAGGCATTGTGTTTTTCCAAAACATTGGGAATTTTCTGCCAGACTGCAGGGTCTGCACTGGAGAGAGCTATGGCATGTTCCTTTGAAATGTTGCGAAGATTTTACCAGACTACACAACACATCCCACAGGACAGTATCCATCAGTGCCATCTCCATGAAAACCTCTTGTCCTATGTTGTGTTAGCTGTTTCCTGTTGTGGGCCTGATAGACAACACCCAAAGAAATATAAAATTTACTCCATAATCTGGCTTGCGTTTGCTGTAGCCGAGGCCGTTGGAGCGACTTGCAAGCATCACAGTAGAGTTTTTAGGTATGATTTAAATCCCTCCAAAATTTTTTTATTTACATGGCAACTTCAATTTCTTAATTTTTTTATCATCCTTTCTTTGAAGTTTTAACTATTGTGTATTGTGGTAATAATGAGAAATTGACTATTTGCTGGGCCAAGAATAGGTATTTCAGCTTCTTAATAGTGTGTAACTTCTCCCTAGTAGAGTCACACTCTACGCATAACAGAGTAAGCGAAATATGACACCTTGTATGAGATGTGTTACTTTTAGTTTGGACACTTTCAAATCCTGTGGATTGACACTACAGTCTTCTAGGTGTGATGCTATGTAGTTTGTCAGATTTTTTCCAATATTATGGAGGAATGTGCTGCCTGTCACAAGCTGTAAGTAGCTTTACCATGAACATTAGTACTTTCAGTCGGAATATATGTGCATTGAATTTTTATTTTATGTATGTCTCAGATAACTCTGTACATGTAGTGTAAATTGTCTGAATAAGTTAGGCTATGTTTTTTTTAAAGAAGTTACAAATTCTGTCTACAAGTTTCCTGTCCTGTTATGTATCATAGCAGAAGTTTTACATTTGGCTAGGTGTGCTTTAAAGATGTAGGAGTACTTTGTTTTAATTTTGAAGATTGCTGTCTTTTAGCATATGATGCCAAGTAGTCTGGTGGAAGTCCTCTTTTATTTCTAGATCTGGGGTGGCCGCAACATGGCTTATATACATCACTAATCCAGCTCACACAAGTTGCCTTAAAAAAATATGTGCAGGTAGTGTAAATGTGCTTGAAGCAGACCTTGACCAGAATTTTAGAAGTTTTTTTTAAAGAAAGAGACTCATCCAATTGAACCTAGCCTATTGTAGCTGGATGAACATAAATAAGAAGCCATCAGATACGGAAACAATATTTTATTTAATGAATGCATGGGTCTTGCCTAGGTTGCCTTCTACAGTGTGGCTTCTGAATCTCATCTAGCTGGCAACAATTGATCCAGACCCTTCTACCAGACTGCGTAGGTTCAAGTCCCAGAAGACAGCGGTCTTCATAATTGTTGCCATGAAAACCTCAAATCTGCTTCCTCCCTCCTCCTCCAGCTGGAAGTTATTTGAGGGAAATATTATATGTTCAGTAGTAAATGTGTCTGAATTTAGGATACAGCCTTGGAAGTGTACCAAGTGTTTGCCTGTATGATTGTTGTAGTCAGAGGCTCTGTAACTGAGTTACAAGAAGAAGTTGATATTATGAATAAAAAGTAAAGAAGTATAACTTCTTAGAATGTCAGAAGAATTAATACTTAGTATTTCTAATCATCGTTTTAATCAGTTGGGTTACTTGATGCATGTACTGGTGTCATATTACATTTTCCATTATGCTTTGATCCCTTCCTATATGTGGGACCCAACAGTGAGGCTGATGGTGGATGAAGCAAATTGATAAGTAGCTTTGTAGTTTATAGTTCTCAGTATATACAGTTAGGATGATGAAATCAAGAAGGACATAATGGGTGAGGTCAATAGCACAAGTGGGAGGAGAACAGAAATTGCTACAAAGTTTTAATCAGAAAGTCTGAAAGAAAGTGAGTGCTTGGAATACCTGTGGCTTGTTGGAAAGGCTGTCAGGAACCTTTCATGGATGAAAGCTGCTTTGGAACAGGATAATCTGGGTGACCACTGAGGAATCATTGAATTTGAGAGATAGAACACTTGACCTACTGGAAACGTTACAAAATACTATAAATGAAATGTGCTGTAGTCAGGATGTATCTTTTTAGGCACATTTACATCTGTACATAGTGCCTGTTAAAGCCATTTCATTCATCTGGCTGTGCCTGTGCAAATTTGAGAATACTGAACAGATTTCTCTAAAACCTGATAATGGAGAATTTTACAAAACTGTCAGGCTGTTTCAATTTTTGGAATATGGTATGTGAAGACCGTCACTTGTGTGTTTGCACATTTTGAGCATAACTCCATAAATAACTGTTGGAGTGAAAAATGCTTTATACAAAGACTGGAAAGAAAAATTAAATACACAGTTTAGGTCCAGTTTGGATTTTGAGGTCCAGCTAAAACTTTTAAAAATAATGGTAAAGCTTCCCATTTGTAAGGGTTTCATGTTCAAAAGTTTGTATGTTTGAGAGATAATTTTCTTCTGATTTTTAAACAATGAAAGCCATTCAGTATGTTTAAAAGGCATTGCAACCCTTGTTCATTTCTTGATGACTGAAATTTACCCTAGTTGGCAGTCGCTTGTAGACCACATTGTTTGTCACATGAAACCTGTAACCTGTCTACACAATAGCCCTTTTATAACTTGGTTGTCCCGTCGTGCTGAATCTGGAGCCGAGTGTGGTTCACCTAATCACATATAGTTTTAGTTGTATTCTTTTTACTTGTTTTATTTATTCATTTTATTCTTGATATAAAAAAGGGCGTGCTATATCCAGCTAAACAACTAAACCATTTTCTATTAAAATAACACAGTCACTTGTACTCCGTCACTTACATCGCTGTCATACACGACGGCTTTCCCACTGGAATGCTAGCATCCGTTATCTGCTGCTAACATTCCTTGTTTAAACCTCTCCCCATACAACCCCTCCTACCTATCACCAATGGTTCCTGAACATACATTGACAGATTAAACTCATAACGCATGGCCACGAACTGTCTGTAACTGACGCCAGCAAACCTAATAAACAACTATACTAAAAATGATCAGCTACGACTGTTTGTTTCCAGGGATTTATCTAAATATTGTTACAACAATATGCCCTTTATAATCATTTTATAAAGTTTTCAAAGTCAAACTATATTTCAGCATGTTTTGATGGTGGCCACCACCATCATCAGAGAAAGTTCACTTTGTAAGGTATAACAACACATTATAAAAAACTGTCTTATTATGCACATACAGTTGAATCCACTTGACATTGTCAACATAGAATATGGTGGTAATATAATATTAAAAAGTGTACGTCATCACGACTACTTTATTACTCAAGGTAATTGTGTAGGCTACACGTTTCGACTATAGATTAGTCATCTTCAGGCCTATTTTTGTCGTTTGAGTCACAAGAAGCTATTCCAAAGTGTGCATAGTACCTTGTGACTCAAATGACAAAAATAGGCCTGAAGATGACTAATCTGTAGTCGAAACATGTAGCCTTTATAATTACCTTGAGTAATAAAGTAGTTGTGCTGACATACACTTTTTAGTGTTATATTACGTTTATAAGCACATTGTGATGCTTCCATTAAAAAAAAAAATAGAATATGGTGGGCTGAAGATTGTCAAGCACCATAGAAATTCCACTACAATCTTCAGCAATACTGTTTGTCTATGCTTACCACAGTCTACATTGGTAGTGAGAAGTGGATCGAACTGTGTGCATAATAAGACAAATAATTTTTACATTTAGGTGTTTTAGCTTGTGAAGTGAACTTTCCCGCATGATGGTATTGGCTGCCACCGACACAAGTATGAATATAATTTGATTTTACAAGAACTTTCCAAAGTCATTATATAGTGCATATTTTTGGTACAATTTTTAGATAGATAATTTGTAAAAAATGCAAAGTGCAAACAATCATGTGAAATTTGTTTGTTTCTGGTCGTGCAGTTTCTCTTGTTTATTTTTTACTAAATTGATTGGATGATAGGAGATAATGCAGCAAGTCGTGAGCTTCAATTGAAGTTTTGCATGCAAAATATTGGCTGTTTACATTTTTGTGGTTTTGTTGTTAATTTGTACTAATTGGAATGGATGGTAACGTGCTTTGACTTAATGAGCACTGAAGGCCTGTGTAATGAGAAAGTGCAGTAAATGAAGGAAATGCCTCTGTGCCAACAACAGGTGACTTTAGACTGGTATTTTTTAGGTGGTGCATTATGATTTGTGTTTTATGAATTTTTATTTAGAACTATGTTAAGTAGATATTGAAGTTACCTTGATAACACACATTTGTGATTGATATAATTGTGCAAGAATATGAAATAATTGCCTGGAATCAAAATACAAAAGTGGTTCCATACAAGACAGGCAATGTATGTGTAACGTAACATGGAGGTGCGTTCGCGTAACCACTGTTGCCGTGAGAACGCAATAAGTATTACATATTCGTAGTGTGTTTCTGTAAACCTTAGTCATCCAGCATGCAAAACGCAGTGCATGTTTGGCTCTACCATATTTTAAAATGTTGTCTTATAAATGGCAGGATATTTGGAAAAAAGTTATCATACATACAATGTTTGCTTTGATTTTCTCTCTGCAATTTTAGCCTGAAACATTTCTCATTCTAAGAAGAATTCAAGCGAGATACTGCCATGAATGTACATTGGTCTTCATGTGAAGTACCCATTATTGCTGTCAGATTTTAACGAAATTGTTTTTTATTGACAGATTTTCGAAAAATAATAAAATCTAAGATATTATGAAAATCTGTCCAGTGGGAGCCGAGTTGTTCCATGTGAACAGGCAGACAGACAGACATGACGAAACTAGTAGTCGCTTTTCACAACTTTGTGAACCCGCCAACAATGAACATAGCTTCTACATTTCCCTTCATGATTTTTCCTCTTTAGAGAGCCTTTTTTTACTGATCTTGAAAAACTTCTTATGCAGGAAGCACAGCATTGTACGATACAACTCAAGCTTATGTCAAAATGGTTTAAGAGTATCTAATTTTTAAGTGTGTAATAGCAGTGGACATTAAAACCTTAATATTTACTGATTAGTCATTCATTACATAGTTCTGCCTGCTCACGAATTTCAGTAATTATTGCATGCCAATTTGTCGCTTTTTGTGAGGGAGCGGTTTATCAGTGTCTCATTTACAGTGCAGTGGTGTGGGGCAAAACCTCGTCTCGCAAACTTATTATGAGGAAAGGTAGGCGCTTATGGACCCCACCCCTCCTGCTTAAAATACACACTTTTTGGGCAACATACATTTACCCGGTTCTTGGGTAGCTGATGCTGGTAGCTTCTGCGGCACCTCAGTAACCGACCGCGGCTATTCACGTGTTTTTAAAAGTTTCAGCATTCGGCAACGTCGTGTTTTCATTATTTGTATCTTTTAGACGCCGGACGATAAAGCCCGAAGCAGTGAATGGTGCTAAATGTGACGCAACTTCGTCGGAACCGCGTAGAATTGAAGTAATCTGTACTTTGTTGTTATTAAAAAGTCCAAATAAATACACTTATAGTATTTGTTTACAATATCATTACATCTTATTATAGTCTCCTACATGTTTCGGCCCTATGTAAGCCACCATCAGGGAGAAACATTGTTACAAGAGACGCATATGACACATGCGTATGTGTCCTTTTACAATGCGCCTTTGCGTCTATGAAAAATATACAGTGAAAATACATGTAAGAAATATAAGTATCGTGTTTGTCTGCTATAAAAGTTTTTCTCCCTGATGATGGCCCGCATAGGGCCGAAACATGTAGGAGACTATTATACTATACAGTGATATTCTACACGAACTACTATAAGTGTATTTAGTTGGACTGTTTAATAATTGACTAATACGGTAATTACGGAATTATTAAGATAATCCTTACTTTCTGAGATGTTAACGACACACGTAATTACACTGCGATGACAGACTGCAGAATGTTTCGTATTAAGATATATATGGTACATGTAGTTATCACTGGTATATATAGTTTGAAACGTGAAATGAAACAGCACATAAGAATATCGCTACATAATTTCCGTCCGTTAAATTCGTGCAGTAGCCGTGTGAGACTTTCTTAGGGACTACGTGAAGTGGTTCGGGAAGATGGTCTGCCTTTTTTGTTATCTACCACAAAATAATAAAATTTCATTAGTATTTTGAACGTTTGCTGAAGGCAGAGCTCTTGATGCGTATTCAGTTCGCAAGAGCCAATTAAATTTACCGTTTGTGACACATTAATTTGCTAGCCTCTTGAAGAAGATTGCGAGCGTCAGCTGTTCGTGGCGTGCGAATTCTGGGTAACAATGACCATAGTCACGTGCATTTGCTGCTAGATCGCGGCACAGAGAATATATCATGGCATACTGGGCTCCCAGAGCAAATGCAGCGTGCTGTTCACGGACCCGCGTTACGCGGCAGTAAGACCCAAAGTTTTAGCTGTGTTATATGACAAAGAATTTTCAGTTCTGTTCTTTAGAATAATTTCCTTCTTTCTTCTTCCGTTGAGACTAGTAAAGAAAGGAGTAATTTGGCTGATACGTAAGTATGAATCAATTACAGCATTGTTTGTGTGAGATTTGCGGTGGAAGGAGTGGCTTCGTAGCATATTGTTTCAAGAAGACGGGATTTCCTAGTCAGTAGAGTGTCTAGGCTACAAGCTAAATTACAAAAGAATCAGAGGCGTATGTTTCAGTTCCCGTCGTGAGATTTTTTTTCGAAGTGTCCAGCCCGCCTCCATGGTCTAGCTATTCTTCTGTTCAGTGTACACAGGAGACACTTTCCCTGGGGTAAAGTGTCCGGGGCGTGAAGCTGACCGCCCACCCCATCCAGTACTGCGGTTACAATGAGTGGAGCTAGAACTCCACTCCCTCTCTGCCCTCATGATGTACATGTGCTTGCTTTACCTCTACATATCCTGTCAGCATGTGATTGACTCTTTGGATCCGTAACAGCAGGACGAAATAGATGTTAGCGATCAACAGTACGTATATATTTTAAAGGGAACCTGACCACCGCAATCAGAATATCGACTAGCTACGGGCTGGATGGTCCGGGGCTCGAATCCCAAGAGGGGCAAGTGATTTTTTTTTAAACCGTCTGGACAGACTGTGGGGCCAACCCAACCCAGTCTGCAATTCAATGGGTGCCAGGGTTCTTTTTCGGGTGCAAAACGGCCGGAGCGTGAAATTGGCCTCCCCCATCTAATGTCGAGGTTAAGAATGAGTGGAACTATGTCTCTACTCTGCCTATAGGCCTTCGTGGCGTGGAATGCGACAAATTTATCTTTTTTACTGATTATAAACGATATATATATCAAGCACACGATGTGCACCTATGTTAAGTTCGTTGAACTAATAAGTTGCTTAGGCCTGCATTTAATGAAGTTACAGGGTGTGTAGACATGATAGAATTTCAGTGACGATTAATTACGAATTTACAGCAGTTTCTAAGTTTTGACCGTACCGCCGATAAATGTCTATGTCATTTGTTTTTCTCTCCATAGCGAAGTTATAAGTGACTGTATAATCTGGACAAGAACATACAATGTTTTCTGAAATGTTATTCTCCGTCCGCGATATTATTAACTTTGTCTGACTATAATTGATTGTTGGGTCATGTAATGACACTGCTTATGTATATATATTTTCTTCAAAACTTATATATATATTGCTGTTATGGTTGCAGGGCAGAAATGCCAGTTCAGTTTAGATGGGTATTTTGAGTTGTGTAATTTTCGATCCACAACTGGAGCCGTGTCGATTCTGGCGACATGAAATTCCAGCCGCAGGAAAATGCTTTAGAGTAAGAGGCTGGGCCACGGAGTGACTAATGTTAGTGGGCTGATCCTCTCCGAATTGTTGTCGTTCGAGCTTAGTAAATGCGTTAATGTTTGCTTTGTCCGTTCGTGTTCTTTCCGAAGCGAATTCTGGGTGTGGTCCGTTATAAATACACGGTCGTTTCGGAGGAACATGTTGCTTCCATCTTCTATCCGTAAGATGGAGGCACCAACTTCCCCCAGAACGTTGGCACTTATCTTTCCGACCACACGACGTCGCGTCCCCGAAGGCAGTAGTCATAGTGGCCACATTAAGAACCTCACTACCCACTGTATAGATGTGTAATGCACGTCGCTAAGATAGGTCAAGGTTGGATGTGGCTGAGACGCTGTGCTTAATTTCATGAATGTCGGTTGGTTTCCGGCTTTTCTTTCGCAAGGGAATGCCGGGACATTAGCGTACCTTCCAGTAGGCCATGACCGACTCCTTCCAGATCTCTTGCCTACTTTACTGAAGTAGAATGTTACTCGTGTACAGTTTTGCAGGTCGAAACTGACAAAAATAGATTTCTATGCCGTTCGCTTACCGATTTACAAACTGTATGAAGATTTTTTTTTTGGTAAAAATATAAAGTGAACGCAGGGTGGCCACAATAAATGCTTGGTTGTGAATTTGATGTTCTGTTGACCGTGTATCTCTAATTTTGTAAATGAAACCAACTTGGTGCACGATTTATTCTTAGTGTATTTCGTCAGTTTTATTTATAAACTATATGTTTCGGACCTCTCCATGTCCATCATCAGGAGGAACAACTATATTTATGCGACAGTTGGTACTTGTTATTCTGTATAGCTGACTGGTATGCAGGATCATTCTGCAGAGGTCCGAAATATGTAGAGGTTATAAATAAAATTGACGAAATACACTAAGAATAAATTGTGCACCAAGTTGGTTTAAAAAAAACTGTTGGAAGTAAGGTAGCTGAAGAGTCAATGTGAACGGCCGTTGATATTTGTGTGGTTAAATGATACAAAGACAGTTCCTTGCAGGACGAGATCCTGTAGAACTTAGCGTGTATTGTCTAGTTGTTCAGAACACTAAAACTGTTCTAATATTTGTACAGAAATTCTCAAACCGCGGGAATTCCGTTCCTGAAATGCACGGCGATAGACACACCCGCGTTAAGCGCAGTGAGGATCTGATGAGATGCTGTGGGTTAGGTGAACTGCAGTATTCGTCGGAATTCAACTACCATGTAAGTTGCACAACACAGATCAAACTTTCGTTTGTCGGCGCAACTGTATTTTGTTGTTTAATAGTGAGTTGCCTGTTCATTCACATTATAACCCTGCCTCCAGAAAGTACGGTTGCCTCGTTGCGGCAACCACCAGTTTTCATACACGTACTCGCAAATACGTAAGAACGGCGGATGCATGAAATTGTACAACTCGTTTGGCATAAACTATAATGGAGTAAATTTACTGTCTAACACAACTATATGGTGGAGAGATCTATATATTATATTATTTATTACATAGAGGACAACTACACGTTTCGGCACTTGATAATGGCCATCTTCAAATTGTACAAGAAACACTTAGAAAGCAGTTAAAAAAAAATTTATAAATGGGCTACTTATATGGGGAAGGGGGGGGGGAAGTGGGCACGAGATCTCGTATCTGTCAGAACGGTTGGGACGTGTGGGATGCATGGAGGGTTCATGCTGTTACCAAGCTATGTCTAAGCTTATTATAGATAAATCTATGGTGGGCATCATCCAGTGTCTAATTGTGTTGCGTAATTGTACTAATGTCTAATGTACAATGCGCTATAATATGGAGCGTTTGTGGCTATAATTTGTAAAAATTTACTTTAGTTGATAACAGGCTAATGTCACAATAGTTTATTCTATGCAGTTTTTTGTGACGGATTATAATCCTCATTACCATGTCATTTTTACATCATGTTAGTGAGCAAAAAATAAAAAACAAAACACAAAAAAAACACAAGACACAAAAACACAAAAACAAAACAAAAATAAAACCTAGAAAACAGGAAACAAATGCACAAAACGCAAGACCAAAAAACCCCAAACGAAAACAAGTTATATATATATGCCCTTTTTGTTACTGGACTCATATACTGTTTGGTCAACAGGTTAGATTTTATCTTCAAATTGGGTCACACAATTACAGACGTCTTTTAAAGGGTCGCTCATACATATTATCCCTTAATAATAGTAATAATATTTATGATAACAACATTAATATTTACTTGCCTACTTCCAAATTACAGTATTTAATTGCATTGCTATTTTTGTACTTTAGATGCCGGACTGCTGTCTAGAAGTCAGTATTCGGAAGGTCCTGCGACCGGCCATCTCGACAAAGGTTTTTCTTGGTTTCCCTGTGCCTAAAAGCAAATGCTGAGATGGTTCCCGAGATTCCAAGTTGCCACTACATGCTTCTCGTGTATCCCTCCCGACTTACATTTAATAGTAACTAATTTCATATATTGTGTATATGTAAAATAACCACTGCTATCGGGTGACAACCAAATTGCAGTAAATAATAATAATGAATATAATTATTATTCATCTTCTTCCAGGAATTAGTTCGTTTGACCTGTTCCGGCATCGACGCATTGCCATCGTTTCCTGGGGCGTCCACGGTCTCTTCTTCCACGAGGTTTGTAGTTGAGGGCGCGTTTCGGGAGTCTGGTGTTGTCCATTCTTTCAAGGTGGTTGATCCAGTTTTTTTGTATTCCAGAGATCTCTAGTTCTTTTCTTATGACTTCGATTCTTATTTTATCCAGTCTTGTGTATCCCGTAGTAGTAGTAGTAGTAATAATAATAATAATAATAATAATAATATTTACATAGGCTACCTCCTAAGAAACTGGAAACACAAAGCTGACGCTGGTATAATGCTTAAAATAAACCTCTACCTTAACAGACGACCAAGTAATAATACAAGACTCTGAAGACAAACTCCAGAAATCTGTCTATATATTATTGTTATTATTAATCGCACTATGACCGGCAAAACGTCGCGTTTCATGATAGGAGACAGCGGCAAGGTGACATATTATTTGGCACAAGCAGAGGAACACTAAAGAAATCTGTAACATTATTTATATTTATTCAATACGCAACACAATTACATGTCTTTTAGCTTACTAGTCTGTCAGTTTCGGCAAAGCTTGTTTATCACCTCAAGATTGAAACATTCTTTTCAAGCTAGTTGCGAGTGTAAATTGGGAAGAACGTTTCTTGGCATAGGAGGTAATGTACAGAGGTACCTGAAAGGTCAATACGTAAGTCTGCTGAATACTAAGGTCACGAAAACGACTCCTGGTTGAAAGCCCAACAGTCACTCAGTTACTCAAAAATTCCACTCCTTTTATGGAACACGACTTTTCATTACGCTGTTAACAAAAGCCTCAAACACACTGGCACGCCGAACTGGATGAGTCGCAAATATCTTCAATTTCCTTTCTCCAAGAATTTTTAACATATCTTACCATCTGAGCCCATTCATGGATAATGCAATCGTTGGTAGCATTCCGATAACCCAGATACTAAGCGAAAGATTACTAATGATTCATATTAACTACTTAAAACTCAATGGTTTCTATAACTACAACCTGCTGTAATATTCAGAAAATAGGTATTTTCCTACAGAGTGTATTTGTGTGTTTGGTATTAATCATACACTCACATCGACTACTTCACCAAACAACACGAACAAACCGACAACTATATGGATACAGCCCCTTCCCCGTGAGTTCGAAAATTGAATTTCTAAATAAAATTCCCATCAATTAACTTTTAAAAGCTTAAATATACTTTTATTTTTGGTGTGTTTCAGTCTATAAACCAGACCCCCAGAATTTCTGGCTGTGACAGCCATGACTCTTGACGACTGTACCTCGAACACAAATGAATATATATCATAATGTTACCTAATTGAGATTCAGCCTGCAAACTTAAAATGGAGTTACATGATTCTGCATACGGAATTACGTGCCATGTATGCAGTGGCACGAACAGACTAGCGGAGTCGCAGTCGCCACCCAGACCGACGCGGGTGGGCTCGCCGACATCATGCATGCTGCACCTAAAATTCCGTATTACATGCACCGTTTGTGAGAAGCAACACTTATCGCAGACAGGAATTTTTGGAACGGGTTAAAACACTGCAGTAGGAAACCTACCTTACTGCTGATTTTGTAGATAAGTATACACATACAGACGTATTGTAATATTAATTTGTACGTAAGCACAACTGTTTTTATTACACTAGGTAATATGTAAACTACATGTTTCGACTAATAAATAGTCATCTTCAGACCCATTCTTTACAGTTTAAGTCACAGGATGCTGTGCACATATTGGGATCCCAGTGTGTTTACATCAGTAAAAATATGCAAGTATATCCTCACAACCCTGGAGTAATTAGAGGGTAACGGAACCTACATTTTTTAAATGGTAAACGCCAATACACTATTTTTAGTTTTTTAAATGTATTTTAACCAATTAGTTACATACTTTGCAAGTTTTACTCTTCTAGGCAAATGATATGGCTTAAATATTTCACTGATATAAACACACTGGGATCCCAATGTGTGCACAGCATCCTGTGACTTAACCTGTAAAGAACAGGCCTGAAGATGACTATTTATTAGTCGAAACATGTAGCCTACATATTACCTTGTGTAATAAAAACAGTTGTGCTGACGTACA
>Ga0123354_10007296_pt1 | contig 16605 bp, 6 predicted proteins | sample TergutLab28metaG_2_FD_97872 | JGI IMG/M metagenome (GOLD analysis project Ga0123354, IMG submission 97872) | Labiotermes labralis P4 segment gut microbial communities from Petit-Saut dam, French Guiana - Lab288 P4 | ecosystem: Host-associated > Arthropoda: Insects > Digestive system > Gut ...
CAACTATAGTGGTCGTACCGCACCGCTAACCTCTAAAGTTGCATTTTATATATTTATTCAACAAATATAGGTACTGAATATTTTAAACATGGTATATACTCTCCGTTTTTTTTTCTTCAAAATCCATTTTGTTTCATAATTCTAACGTATTTAGTTCCTGTATTATTCACATTTTATATACAGGATGTGCCAAAATTAAAAAAAATAATTCCGGCATCAAAAGGTTAATTTATCAATCTCCATGTAGTTTCGTATTCTCCATATATTGTCAATATTGACAGGACCAAATATTGTCCTTAGTATTTGACTTTCAAAAATGCGTAGGTTTTTTTCTTTTGCTGTTAATGTCCAAGTCTTATGAGTAAGTAACGACTGGTCTTAACATCGTTTTGTATATTTTCATTTTGGTGTTTTTCGTTAGGATTTTCGATTTTATTAGTTTTGCACTTGCATAGTATGCTTTGTTGCCTTTTGCTATTCTTTCAGCAATTTCTATATTCATTTTATTATCTGCATTCAAAATGGAGCCCAGATAATTAAAATTTCCAACACTTTCAAAGGAAAAATCATCAATTTTTAGATGTGTTATGTCTTTTACTCCCATTCTCATTATTTGCATATATTTAGTTTTATATTCGTTGATACTTAATCCTACTAGGGTTGCTTCATTTTGCAGTTCATGAAATATTTCTTTAAGAGCTTTCAGAGATCTAGCTAGAAGGGCAAAATCATCAGCATAAGCAACAATCTGCTTCAGTTTTAAACTAACATTTCCTCTAAGACTGAGTTTCTTAATTACTGAGTCAAACATTAAATTAAATATTGTTGCATACAGTGGATCGCCTTGACGCACACCAGATGAGATTAAGAATGGGTTAGAAGTAAGATTCTATATTTTCACACTTGCCTCCATGTTCTGGATTGTCATTTTAATTAATCGTACCAACTTATTTGGTATCCCGAATTCCTGTGGTATCTGTATGGATTTTTGGCTGTCAACATAGTCAAAAGCTTGCTTAAAATCAATAAACAATACATGCATTTCAATGTTATATTCATAATATTTCTCTAATATTTGTCGCATTATAAATACGCTGTCTGTAGTTGACCTGTTTCTCCTTAACCCATTGTGTGGGACGGTGTGAAATAAGGTGATTTCGGTCTAATTTTCGACTGCTGACATTTGACTTATGGAAACGAATACTGAGCAGTCAAATTTATCTGAATTTAACGATGTCCCATCTTGGCTTAGAATAGAGTACCTTTCGAGTGTGCACCCATATTTTTGGGTACTTCAAGATAAAGTATAAAGAAACGTATTGCAAAATGTAGGTCTACAAACAGCAGTCGGTTTGATGTGATTTGCAGACTACTGTTAGATGACACTAAATTAAAATGGGACGACGACAACCACATGCGTGGAAATTGCAAGAAAGCTAGAGAAGTCCTTCAGAAAGTCAAACGTTTTCTTAAAACATGACATTACAATAACTTCGTCTTTGAATAAGAGGAAATATAAGACTACATATTACATTATTGAAACGTGGAGCACGTGTCTTTCTCCACTACTTCTTATACAATTTGACTATTGCAGTTCCTAGTAATTTTACTTTCCATATGAATTCTTGTTGAAGAAGCCAAGGTTTTATAAAGAAACTTCATGCCAACTCTGCTCTGTTTTTTACTTCATTCAGACGATTCAAATTACACTTTATAATCTATGACAGTACAAACTCTCTTCCATACAAAAGAACAAAAGAACCAGTAAGAATAGACTGCAGATTTGCCTAAGTCTTCAACGCCAATCATTAGAAGATAAAAGAGCTTTGTTTATTTTCCGGCTAACTCCAAGCTGATACAGGGCCCCAACACAAGGCATCGAACTGCAGATGTTGGGCCACATGCTCTAACTTCTTCATTCAACAAACAAACATACAGAAATAAATTCTATGCAACATAAAATTGCGCATTCTATAGGAAAACTTCTCCAGCTTTTCTTTGGTCTCTCTACTTAAACTCACTTATTGTATGTGTACAGGGTTACTGTTGGGCCTGTTCACACTCGATGAACATACACAATCAGTAGGGCTCCCCTGGACGAGTGATCGGCCCGTCGCAGAGGCCTGTACCTGTAAAACACACAACATTCACAAGAGACAGACATCCATGCCCCCAGCGGTATTTAAACCTGCAACCCCAGCAAGCAAGCGGTCGCAGTCTGCGTCTTCGAACGCGCGGCCACTGGAATCGACAGCGTCTCTAATACGATCATATAATGTACATTATGGGCATTAGCTATGAAAGTAGTAAAAGAATCGTGTAACTATCAACATCAGCATTAAAAATATCACATGTTCTAATCGATCCTGTCTTCTACCCAACCAGTCACCACAATTCACATTCCCAAGCCTCATAAAGCAATATTCATTGCAAATATTTCTATGGTCTTACCTGATCTTACAACACAAAATTACTATTGCTTGCCTAAAAGCTTCAGATGTGTGTGTGTGTGTGTGTGTGTCCGTGCGTACGCGTGGGCCCAAGCGAAGGCACCTATGTATTCTTATTCTGAATAGTGCAGTTTTTTGTTAAACATAATCCAATTATTTTGATCTATTAAGCAATAGGCCCAAAAAAAGGTGTGCCACATTAAACGTTTTGTAGAAAGCAACAAGAAAAATACGTAAAGAAATGCTTATGTTATGAAGACTGTAATAATTTTTAGTCATGTAATAATTGCCCCAAACCACCAGAATATACGTCTCATGTTAACAAAACCAACCCCAGAGTACGACTGGCAGAACAATTTGACTCATTAAAGACAATTAAGTGTTCATATCTCTCAGAAGTACAGCATCAGTAAGCACGCTGAGTGGGTGTGGGGGGGGGGTGCTGCTTCCAGGATGCGTTTACCCGGCATTCATGTCGTGAGAGGTTCAAGATCTAGCATTAAGTTTACAAATGTTGTCAAGTATAAATTACCGAATAACGAAAAGTGTTGCACTAAAAGGCACTGACATTAACGGATAGCTTTAAAACTTGGAAATTTTCAAATTAATGATTGGGTGTCCAGAGACTGAAATTATGTGAGGAGAAACTTGTATCCGAATTGGTTAGTAGGTCCACGCTCTTCTGAATAAGTTAGGTCTTTTCCTAAGCGTGATGCCTTTTGTAACTTTACTCATCGCGTTTCTTTATTCACACGTTCCGTTCGGCAGCTGAATCTGCAATCTGTTCCGAGAGACACCCCGACATAAACATATCAGACACATACAGCAAATATTTTCAAGCTACAAATAAATAAAGTCAAGTTGCGCGAACAAGCGTGCAGGAAAGAATGTGCAAACATGTATTCCATTGTCAAATTAATCCCTGTAAAGTGCTTTCAGTTTTGTATAGAGCTTTATTACGAGTTCAGTGACAGCATCCGTCTTTTCCCCGGGATTTTCCAAAAATAAACTGAAGTAACGAAATTGCTTATTTTTGCAGCAAACGTATGAATGTATAGTTCCTTAGAGACATTTCCATTATTTAACACTACGGCGCCGCATACTGATAGCTTTATGAATTAAACAACTGCCAAGAACGAGCCCGCTGTGGACATAAATCGTTTCTGCGCTTACTGAAGGCAAAGACCGAGTAACAGCCCCAGACCAGAGCCGGACGGAGACTATAAGGTAAGAAAAGCTTTTGTACAGTAAGGTCACCAGATTTGGTGGCCATGTATGGAAATAAAAGCTGTTATGTTGGTGAGCATTCCACAGAAGTTACAAAACATGTAAGAACGTAAAGAGTTAAACATTGTGAGAATGACATATTCTGTAGTCACAGTGCGGTATCGACATCCGTTTTTAGTACTGCGGTAAAAACAAATCGGAATAAGAATTACGTACTGGTAGTTTATCGAATGGGAGTTGTGACTTTTTCTTGACAAAGGAGTTATTCAGAGACAAAGTCATTTGACCATTTTAATACACTTTGCTTTTGCTTTTTTTTCTCCACACTTCTTCATGTAATATGACCTTCAGGTTAAATAACCATGCAAATCCCTCTCCTTCTGAGTCTTGCATAGTAGGTTTCCATGTTTTGTCCACTGGAAATTCTACTGGAGATGTGTTTAAAATATTTACCTACATAATAGTTATACGGTAAATTTGCAACAACCCATCAATTACTGACAACAGAAAAATATATTTAAAAAAACGACATAACATTTATTTTCATAAAAAGTTACACATTTAAGAGCGAAGTGTGTTAAATAAAAGACTTGTGTTACCACAGAAACAGAAATGCACACACGAGTGACTAAAGTCAACACCAGTCTCAACACAACTATCTTTATTAGACAAACAGTATAGCTGTCTAACACAGCAACATGTTTTGGTCTTATATTAGGTCATATTCAGGCTCTTAATTAACAATTAATTTATGAAAAATATAAAATACAATTCTCAAGGGACACATGTACTGGTATTGACATTTTATCTACCTTGGACCACAGAATATAATGTCAGTTACAAATAATCGATGTCACACTTCGAATTGACATTTTGTATCCTCGTGTAAAGAAAAACCAACTTGATGCATAACTTATTCTTAGTATATTTCATCTGTTGTCCTGGTTGGGTTGTTCCATTCCAAACAGGACAACAGACAGTCATCTGAAAAGAATAATAAGTACCAACTGTTGTATACATGCGGTTGCACCTCCTAATGATGAGCCTAGATACGCCCGAAACATGTAGAGGTTGATGAAATACACTAAGAATAAGTTGTGCATCAAGTTGGTTTTTCTTTACAAGGTTATATCGCGATGCACGGCCAGCAAAACATAAAAGTTTTATTCTATTTTATATTATTTAATTTTACATTTCTTATTTTATTCTACTTCTTGATAGAGCAAGTATTAATTACATAATTGTATATTGTCTTCCCTTAGGTATATTTTTAAAGATTAAGACCCTGAAAATGACCTAACTTAAGGCCGAAATATTTTTTTTTTATTTGACACATAGACTCTTTGCCTAATAAAGATATCTGTATTCAGACATCTTGATTTAACTCATTCATGTTATTGACAAACAATGGGATGTCACACGTAAAAAAGAAACTGAAACACTTACATGTTGGAATTAGTGAAGCCTGGAGGGTAATTAACACTAAACTTGTGTGGCCATCAATGAGGAAGAGTTTATCGTATGCAGTTACTTCAACATGATTGAGACAGACACACAAGTAATTCCATTTTCAGAAGTAAACATCTTCTGTCTATATTCTAAGCACCGGTAAATTAGCTCTGAAATGAAGTGTCTGGCATCAACGAGAATTCATTAGGCAAATTTTCGAAAGAAAGTTAGTGTCATTCTTAGCATATCCTCTATTAACCACATAAACAAGGAATTCCTTGTTTCCTGAACACCAGTAATGGCTTCATACATTTTGCATAAAAGTAACTGGATTTTAAGAATAAGCATTTATCGCGATACCCACACTTTTACGCGGATCAAAATTCTGGAAGCCCGCAAAAAACAAATATGAATAACAAAGACAGTGAAAGTGTGTTTTAGTATGCTGGACGCTGGAAATAGAATAACCCATTGCAAATGCTACTGCAGATATTTTAGTATCACTTATAATAACATATTTATCTAACGTTATGATAAGAAACACTATTATTAGAAGTTGCGAGAATATTTGTGAAGATTACAAGAAAGCGGAATCACTAAGGCGTTCTGTCAATATAAACCGAAGTGTGTGAAGTTTAAGAACACCTGATAAGAAGCCGGCGTCTTGTTGGCAGCTAAATCCGAACACACAAAACTTGAATACTCGACACTCAAGACAAAATCTGCAAAAACACGTACGGCGTTTTAACAAACACATTAACGGTGTACTGAATTATGACAAGGTGGTAGACACCCCTGTAGGCCATGTAACTTTTGAATAGCGTCTATAAGATTTCTTGCAAGACGTTCCAGGTTGCCGTAATGGGTCTTCAGGCTAGCTTAGAATAATGGACTCCTTCAGTGTCTAAAAGTGACGCTATCAGCGATATGAAGACACCTTATATACTGCATAATGCCGCACTGCCTACATACCGTCGACGAAGAAAATAAAACAGGATACGAAAATGCCCCGATATCTGTCTTGTTCTCTCTCCTTCTGTTTTTGTCACAAAACCTGATGGCCGGAAAGTCGGTTGAGATTTTCATGTTTAGAACTACAGATTTTTATGCACAATCGTTTCTTTGTCTGCGTTATAAAATACCTGATTGCAGATATTATCCGTTTTTCTAGACGTGTTAATGTCCTCAATATTACATCTTTTATCCCGGCATATGGAATATCCTCATTTTCAGTTGCCAACCATGAAAACCACAGGCAGTAATTTGATTACAGTACTACACAAAGGCATAAGGACGCCTCGTGCTAGAACTTCGTGGATTTAGAGTCTTCAGAAGTACATTTAGGTGTAGGATTCTCGGTGATGCAAGTAGCATATTCTTCGAAAACGTCGATGCATATGTGCTAGACTGCATGGCTTCAAATCGAAGAAGACATGTTGAATAAAGAGAGACAAACTTGATGTCACTTGCTTTATTATTTCATTATTTACTGCTCAACATGTTTCGGATGTTAATACATCCATCCTCAGGAGCTTGCGACTTGTTTGTTGAGTTATTTCAAGGGTTGTATTGCTCTGGTTCGACGCGTGTTGGTGTTCCTTTGTAATTTGGCTGGGGTGGTGTGGTATCCGTATGCAGGCTGAAGCAGTGCTTCAGCCTGCATACGGATACCACACCACCCCAGCCAAACCACAAAGTAACACCAACACGCATCGAACCAGAACAATACAACCAATGAGATAACTCATCAAATAAGTCGCAAGCTCATTAGGATGGATGTATTAACATCCGAAACGTGTTGAGCAGTAAATAATGAAATAATAAAGCAAGTGACATCAAGTTGGTCTCTCTTTATTCAACTATCAAGATGATGCACGGTCCAATAAACATTAGATTCGAAGACGACAAGGTTCTTCGTAGACAGTAGTTCGATAAGACTAGAACTGTATCTTCGATTTTGTTTCTAATGAAAGCCTCTTTTCAGGTAGGTGGGAGGTGTTTTGCAGTATACACAGCACACAACACCTTCTTACACAGGAAACATCAATACACGCCGCTGGGACTTGTTATATCTATATCGAAAAGGCCAAACTTGCATGATTGTAAAATTACGTTATAAAATATAACAAATCAATTAATTTTATCCAAGAACATTTTAAAATTGTACAAGCCACAGTGTCCAGATTATTGTATTTACAGATGTATTTTATACATTGTATGTCTTTAATTTTGTACATGTGAGATCGATGTGTTGATATTATGTAGGCCTGTTTATTTATGTCTCCATGAAGATGGCAATATATTGCTGGAACATGTCTGAATATCTAAGAATACGTATAAATTGTAATTTTATTTTGTGCATATGTTGCTATTGTATGTTAACATCAATTGTAAAGCGTTAAAGTCTAAGAAGTTATAAGTAACCAAAGAGGCCCCAGAAAACGAATAAAATTAATAAAATTTTCCGTGACAGAACTATTACATTAAACGTGAACTATCCCAAACTTCATCATCCAAAAGTGTATCCAAACATGTACGTTAAAGTGCACTCAGCCCCTAAGAGAAGGATCCCCAAAAAATGAACTGTCTCAACCATTACAACTACGGTTATACACTTTTGTTATTGGTCTTACTAAACCAAGTTTAAGTTAAATCAGTGCCGCTGTTCGAGGGCTGTTGTTTCCAAATTTAGATTCTGATGAATAAGAAAAGAGTAATGAATGTTTCTGGAAAGCACGAAATATTTCTGTAGCATCTACAAATTACGTGACGTGCTTTTTGACGTCAAACAACTGTTTGAACGAACATGTGTTAGCATAATGTAACTTTAATTGTCTTTTGTAAACAGGAGTAAAAGCAATGGCAGATCCATTTCCTGTTTACTTGTAACGGTCAAAGCCCGCGTCGTTGTTATCAGCCACAGTGCCCGTGCTCGCGTGTGGAAAATTGCTGAATTAATCAACTTTCTGTAAAGCCCATTCAATAGGGCATTTTCAGTTACTTTATAATCCGATGGTCTGGCACTCACTGGGGATGTTGTAACAAACGCTATAATCTAGATACCAAACCCTGTAATACACTGAAACACAGCTTTCGAATATGAGCCACTGCAGTTTTTGGCCAAAGCAAAGTGCTGGAACATGAGGTACTGCAGTTTCTGATTGAAACAGAGTGTTGGAATGTGAGCCACTGCCGTTTCTGGTTGAAGAAAAGTGTTGGAATATGAGCCACTCCAGTTTCTGTTTGAAACAAAGAATTGGAATCTGAGCCACTGCCGTTTCTGGTTGAAACAATGTGTTGGAATATGAGCTACTGCCGTTTCTGTTTGAGAAAAAAGTGTTGCGACATGAGGTGCTGCAGTTTCTGGTTGCAGCATAGTGTTGGAATATGAGTCACTGCAGTTTCTGGTCGAAACAAAATGTTTGAACGTCGGTCACTGCAGTTTCTAGTTGAAACAAAGTGTTGGAACGTGAGGCACTACAGCTTCTGGTTGAAACAAAGGGTTTAAATATGCGCCACTGCCGTTTCTGGGTGAGGCAAAGTGCTGAAACATGAGCTACTGCAGTTTCTCCTTGAAGCAAAGTGTTGGATCACAAGCTGTTTTCAGTTTAAAATTGTAAGGAGCGATACTGATTATTCTTACTCTGCACCACACAACTACGTTTTTGAACTCCATGGAATATGGTGCGTCAAACGTGACAGAATAACGAAGGGGACGGTAAAATATGTAGGGAATTTACTAAGAGATAATTCTTTATCTTACATATATATTGCGAGAGAAAAATGAGGAAATCTATCTGGAAGACCGGTATATCGGCCGAGATTCGAACCAGATAGAGCGGTTTCTGAAATTACATACAATATGACAAAGAGTACATTCTAGACCACAGTCTGCACTACTTCAATTTTTTTCGTCTTCATCCCTTTCTCCGTCTTCCTTGTCATCTTGAACTTCATCGCGTTCACCATCATCACGTTCATCAACATCATCATTATTCCTCATCTTCTTCTTTACCTTGATCCTCTTCACATTCAGTTCTTCTTATTTTGATCTTCATCGCAATCGTAATCATCTCCTCCTCCTATTTGGGCGCCGCGGAATACGAACAGCCCCCGACAGCATAGCCATGAACTCGGTTTCTAGGCATGTGTCTGTCTCTAGCTTATTTGCAATGAAGTTCAAGATTTTTCGAGATTCTCATTGTCCATTCAGTTCAGACGATTAATCATTTTCTGCGTAAATCATCTGTTATGCCATTGGACGAGTAACAGTTTATTGTCTTGCTGTATGTAAAAGTTATAGGTACTTTTTACAGAGGTGAACACCATAGGGCACCTACGTATAATGCAACGCCGAGGTTCGTTCGTTTCTTTGCACTCTGAATTTTCTAGGATGGTCATACCACTTAAACTACCGTAATAAAACTTTTTGTTGTCTGTTAACAAATGCGCTTATATTAAATGTTATTACTCTTAAAAGTACGTGTCATATTTCTGTTCAGAATATACACACACACACACACACACACACACACACACACACACACACACACACATATATATATATATATATATATATACTTATTTTGCTTCTATGTTAAATTTATCGACCACTAATCGAATTAGATAAGCAACCCATAAAATAATTTGTAACAAACGTCTTAAAACACTTCGTGCACAGTCTTAACGGATATTTATAATTTACCGACATTCCAAATTTCCTATTTTTAGACATAATTAGTGAATACTAAACACTTAGTTTCCACATTTTTACTTCCAAGGATTAGGCACCGTGTAAATAGCCAACAAAAAGGCAGATTAACGTACATTAATATCAAATACTTCTTCTAATCAGTTACTATCGAATGCAACAATAGCAACGTTAGTACACAAAGTAGCCATAAATGTAGGTATTTGTCTTCATTAGTGCGCCTATGAGTTTTGTCCTAGACAGGTTTTAATACAATTTCTCAATACAGAATTTCATGAAACTCCATCAGATCATTCGAGCTGCTAAAAGAGGACGGACGTTATCACGGAAGAGAGTAACGCAGCTCTTTACAACTTCCGAACGCGCCCAAAAGGAAAGAACGCTTTGTGTGAAGCTAATGTCCATCAACTTACTCCTCTGCTCGTATGTTAGCAAACTCGTATTAGCGTCGGAGCATTCCAAAAAATTTTTTAACTTTGAGATCGAAGATTTCCAATGCACGTGTAAGAAAATTTCGATTTTCACATGTAACAGTCCACAAGAAAGCGTCGTTGACACACTGCCATAAGTTGACTCATCTAGAACATGTTCCGTAGACTATATTACATACGTGTGTCATTCAAATTGATATGACAGATCTCACACAAATTCTGTTCGATAATACTGAGTTGCAGCAAACTGATTCAGAATAATGACAAATGTACCTAACGCAATAAACAGCTATTTTTCATTTATGGTATTGCTCAAGTTCGGCACAGAAGGCTTTTACCAGGTTTTACTGAGCAATGCCACTTTTCAGAAATATTGAATCAAGTTCGTCACATCGTGTATAAAATCTGTACGTAAACTTTCATCGGGAGTTTTTGGGCAATTAATGTTTTATGCTACATTGATCCATGAAAACACCCAGTTTTCATAAGGGCACAAATCAACTCTAAGACGCAACAGATAAACAGATTTTATTTCAGTTGGTTACAGAAGACGCACGCGAAAACATGTTCCATTCAGACTTACAAGTATTTAAAATATAAAAGGGTTTAGTTTACCTAAGTAACTGAACTGATTTCTCAATACGTCATAACATCCGCTTAAGTAAGCTTAGAAATCAACGCCTCGCCACTAACACATTCAGTAATTTTAATTAGTGCCGCTTTCCTTAGAAAAGGAAAACACGGTATTTCTCCAAGATATAAAAGTTATTATCAAATAGAATGCCAAGCCGCCCCGTGCAGCTTTACAATTATAAGACTGGAGACATGAAGTAATATCAGCTGTCTTCTTGCGAAGTTTCTGGTACCACAACAACCGTTACAGTATTCGACTGGGGCACTAAAAGCAGAATTGGTGTTGTAGCTTTCGAAATATTCGATAAATTAGAGTAAGTACAAAATTCCTGCAGTCGGAGACCTCATTTTAGGAACAAGACTACACAGTAAACACTTTCATCAAATGTGTGATACCATCATTAAAGTGAAATGGCAGTAATCTTGTCTGACTCTACTCTGGTCAAAAGGGAAGAGGGAGGTTTAATTTCTCTCTGACTGTTTCTCTCTCTCTCTCTCTGTCTCTTTCTCTGTCTGTCTCTCTCTCTCTCTGTCTCTCCTCTTTCTTTACCGTTTTGACCTACATAAAAAGGCGACGCATGTAAATTGCGTAGGTAGAAAGTACAAAAGAGCGTAATAGTGAAAAAGCCAGAATCGAGCAAAGCAGACGGTCAAACGAATGAAGCTAAGAGCGCTCAGTTGTTCGCTTGCAGTTACATTACAGCGATTATGTACACACTCGAGCCCGCGTCAATAAAAACATTTCTAAAAGAGAAACATTTCTAACAGCGTTCCAATCTTAAAAACCATCAGTACTTTCTGTTCTTGTTTAACGTCCTAAATTTTCCTCAGTAAATCTTAGAAACGCAGCTGTGTTAAGCGTCACACTTTTGTTGCACATTCAAAATTTTGCACTTTGAATGTCAGACGGGGTTACAGCTATACTTGTCCATAATTTTCATGTATTCCCAAAAATTCTTTAGATAAATTAACAGAATTCTAACGTAAATAACACCATGATTGTTTCTCTCCCATTTAAATTACTTCGAGAATATGACAGAGGCTATGTTGCACTTATATATTAATCCGAAACTTGATGTGAAGAGATAAACAGGGAGACATTCATACATGGGAGGAAAATATTAAAATAAATGTGTATATTAAAATTATATAAATTACCATGTGGGAATTGCTGTTTTTTTTTTTTACTTTAGATGCCGGACTGCTGGCTACAAGTCAGTATTCGGAAGGTCCTGCGACCGGCCATCTCGACGCAGGTTTTTCTTGGTTTCCCTGTGCCTAAAAGCAAATTCTGAGATGGTTCCCAAAATTCCAAGTTGCTACTACATGCTTCTCATGTAGCCCTCCCGATTTAAATTTAGTAGTAACCAATTTCTTGCTTTGCTTACATGTGAAATAACCACAGCCACCGGGTGACGACCCAATTGCAGTAAATAGATATTATTACTATTATTATTATCTATATAAGACGGCTCTAGCTTGATCAGAATTGGTTTAAGTCATAGTTCAGTGACCTACTTTTATGAGTATGGCAACAAAATTTCTGACCCCCATAAAAGGGAGACCAGCTATGCGACTGTGACCTGAAAGGCCTTATACCGTGATGTTGCGTCGTTATCAAAACAAATTCATATACGTAATGACACTTCTCACCCCACACAATACGATCTCCACTGCACCCCAACTTGCAGTAGACCCCACGATTATTCACCAGATGTGTCTCATATAGCTCGCAGCTTCTCGTATACACTCTTAGCTATCACGTATCTGTTCTTGCAAAGTTAATCACACTGCAATTTCAATATGTCCAGCGCCAAAACCTACTGCTCCTTTCATTTTACTTTACAGAACAAGTATCTCAGGTACTCACTTAAGATGAATTAACTACGTCGGAAATTCCATGTAATATATTCGGTGATATGAACTTTGCAATACAGAAACGCAGTTATGAAATAAATTAGGTGTGATTTTGTATATTATACTAAAGAAGCATGGCTAGAGCTTAAAACTCACTGCACTGCACACTCATTCACTCACGCACACACTCAGCCTTCTAAAAAATAAAAGAAACTGGAAGAACGAAATAAATAAGTTCAGCAGGAAACTGGGGCAAAGCAGAGCAAGGATCCTAGTGTTTAAAAATGTATACTGTCAAGAACGATCCCCTATATCATTCCCCTTTTGTGGGCGTTCTTATCCTTTATTACCATGCATTTCTTCCCGAACGGTTAAAACACGTCTGTGGCTGTGGCTCCATTATCTTTTATCTTCTCCTGTTCCTTTTCCTCTTTATCTTCTACTGAAGCCGATACAGCTTTTATGCAGATGGTACCGTGTATCCGTGGCGACAAAGCAGCCTGACTGCGTAGTTAGCCACTGACTTCTGATCAGTGCTGATATTAAGATTGCGTGGAGCTATATCTCCATTTTTTATGTTTCTGTAGTGTCATACTTCTTAAGGCACAAGACATTTTTACCTATTGTCACCTTACAACTACAATAATGAATATAGCGAGAATACTGTTTTATGTTACATTCATGGTTGCTAAATACTGCAGGCAAAATACGTAATTTCCTATTCAACATGAACCGACACAAACCGACCTTCAAGAATAAAAGACCAAATTGATGTCACTTCTTATTTTATTTCACTTCTTATGTGCTCAACATGTTTCGGACATTAATATATCCATCATCAGGAGCTTGCGACTGTGCTGTTGAATTACCACATCGGCTTCAGCCTGCAACACGGACACTACTCAAATCCAGCCGCACCAAATCTCCAACACACAACGAACCGAGAACAAAACGACCGATGTGGTAATTCAACAGCACAGTCGCAAGCTCCTGATGACGGATATATTAATGTCCGAGACATGTTGAGCACACAAGAAGTGAAATAAAAGAGCAAGTGACGTCAAGTTGGTCTTTTATTCTTCAGCTATTGCAATGATGCACGGTTCAATAAACATAATTTTCACAAACCGACCTATTTATAGGTTTCAGTGGACACATCTTTCTCTCCGTAACATGTCATTTTCTCTAACTTTGCTTATGTTTGACTGATTAGCTGTATCAGCGTTTTCACAATTAATAATTAAACAGCCTGACAACTCCTGATGGAACCAACCTTTCTGTTCAGTACGTGCTGCAACTGACTTCCAATTTAAACCACACAAAACTTATCAGAACTCGGAAAACATGACAGAATTGGAGGTTGTCGTAATGGAACCTGCTAGGATAGAAACCACACTACCTCAGGAACAAATATTCGATAACTCACGTAGAAGTACAGAGAGGCATAACTGAACTACAATTGTTTGAGGAAAAGTATCATAACGCAGCGTTACAAGAAAGAAACTAGTGAAATGCTGCATCGGAGCAGAGTTGTGTATGGTGCTGAAACATGGACACTTCGGTAAGCAAATCAGAAATACCTTAAGGTTCTGAAGAACTACTGTCACCATCGGGAGAAGAATGAATAAGTATCATAAAGAGTCAAGGAGGAAAGGAATATGCTACATAAAATAAAAGAAAGGAACGCTAACCAGATTGGTCACATCTTGCGTAGGAACTGCCTTCTACAACATGTTACTGAAGGAAAGATAGAGGGAAAGACAGAAGGAAAGGGAACAGGAAGAAGAAGACGTAAGCAACTGCTGTATAAACTTGAGGAACGGAAAGATACTGGAAACTGAAAGTGAAAGCACTAGATCGCACGGTCTGTAAAACGCGGTTTGGGAGAGATTATGGACTTGTCGTAAGAGGGACTATGTGATGACAATACACGAATGTACACATTCGCAGATACGTACAGACTTACAGTAGGCCTATATCAGCAAGATACAAAGAACTCCCACCCCCCACAAAAAAAGCAATATTACTTAATGACTGCATAATGTATACACGAAGAAACTGACGACGGCCTTTTCCACATGTATTTTCACAACAGCAAATGTAGCTCAATTCGAATCGTAATTATGTTTTACCCTGTCTTTTGTGTTTCTTGCGTGTTCGTAGGCCAAACACAGTACACCTATGTACATTGTACATCCACAGTTGATACGTTACCACGCATCGGTATGCCTTAAGTGTAATGTGACATCCATGTTATGCTTAAAAGAATTATCACCCGATCATGTGACCATCAGATGTGAAGGGCCTATTCTCTTCGACTGCTCCAAAAATTGGGCTTCATTTTCGAACCGTAAGCGCGGCATCTCTTTAGTGTAAGATTTTCTAAAACGAAAAAGGGTGAAGGGCACACCCTATAAATCCTGCAAAAAAAATCATGCGGCGCTAAGAAAATTTTCTCTGTGTGCACCTGAAGACATACAGGAAATAGGGAAACAAGTTACTTAATTCTCGGCTTGGGTATTAGATCGGGATAAGTGTGTAGCTGCAGAGTCTGGTCTCTACGCTCAAGGTAACTAGCAGATTTGCAGCCCCTTGCTTTCTTCAATTATTTCATCACTTAACTGAGAGGACACAATGCAGAATTGTTATAATGTTCTTTTGGTTACGGACGAAGTCTCCACCTGAAGCGCCACATCTGGTGATCTCACAGTACAAATGACCGAGCAACAGGATCAGAACACTTCAATTTGGTAAATGTTTTGCAATACTTCAATGTAAGCTGAAAGGCAGTGCGAGTCCTTATATTGATTTTCAGTCACAGCTGCACATTTTAGCCAAAAGCAGTGCGGTTTTACAGATTTCCATGGAGATTTTTTTTTCCCTACACGACAGTGTGACCAGAAAGTGTACTCACCCACTGTACCTTTCCCTTTGTTGAGATAAAAGCAAGTTACAAGCCATAAAGAATGCAATATGTATAACTGCCATATGAAATGCATAGAGTTTTGTTGGGTATGTGGGGAGCGCGCCTCATTTACACAGACACTAGGAAAACGTATACAGTCTTTGTGGGAAAAAGCAGCACAATGTCAACGACATAATAATACAGATACAAAAGCCATACTAATAGAATTACAATAATCATAATAATAATAATGCGCAGCAGTTGTCATATTACAAACCTGTTCGACCGTGAGAAAATTCCTCAATGATGAAGTCCACTTGTTTCTGGACGAAAGTGATATCTCCTAATCATGTCGTTTTATCACGTTCCCGAATTTATACCCTTATTTCAAAACCCCTGATACAAGCTTCCAAAATTTAACTTGTCAAATGACCCGCAATCTGGATGATTAACCCTTCAAACTCCGAGTTAAATCCCATCTGCTGGCATTATTAGAAGCTCACCATACTCTCCACGTTAGCAGGATAAGGGTTAAAAACAACACCAAGAATAAGAATAATGACTACTACTACTCAATCTCAGACACTCAATTCACGTACTGATTTTTTTTTTTACATGTCCACCATTCAACATTCACAACTAAAAAAAATGAACATCGTACATTTTCCGTGCAACTATATCATATTCACAAAGAATCAGCAGCAACCTGTTGCACTATATTATTTATTTGTTCTTTAGTTCTCCGACATATTTCGGCCTGACTTAATAGACCATCTTCAGGGAGACTCCTATAATGTCACCCTCAAGATGGCTTACTTGCAGTTTAACCTTTTGGCGCCGGAATTATTTTTTTAATTTTAGCACACCCTGTATATAAAATGTGAATAATACAGGAACCAAATACGTTAGAATTATGAAACAAACTGCATTTTGAAGAGAAAA
>Ga0123354_10007300_pt1 | contig 16601 bp, 15 predicted proteins | sample TergutLab28metaG_2_FD_97872 | JGI IMG/M metagenome (GOLD analysis project Ga0123354, IMG submission 97872) | Labiotermes labralis P4 segment gut microbial communities from Petit-Saut dam, French Guiana - Lab288 P4 | ecosystem: Host-associated > Arthropoda: Insects > Digestive system > Gut ...
GAGGTGGGATGTGGGTATGTGGACTGGATTGGGTTGGCCCAGGATAGGGACAGGTGGCGGACGCTTGTGAGTACGGTAATGAACCTTCGGGTTCCATAAAATGCGGGGAATTTCTTGACTAGCCGCAAAACAGTTAGCTTCTCAAGAAGGACTCTGCACCATGGAGTAAGTAAGTAAGTAAGTGTGCAAACTCTACTCAGTCTACAAAACTTGCCTCATAAATCTGTTTCACTGATTCTTGGTATTTAAAACAATGTGGTGATGGAGAAGATCAGTTGGACAGATCATGTGAGAAACGAAGACTTGTAACACAGTGTCAAGGAAGCAAGGAATATCCTACACACAATACAAAAGAGAAAGGCTATATAGGAACTGCCTTCCAAAACACATTACTGAAGAAACAATGGCTGGGAAAGATAGAAGTGACAGGAAGATGAGGAAGAAGAAGTTGGCAATTACTGGATTACTGTACAGAAATGAGAGGGTACTGGAAATTGAAAGAGGAAGCGCTAGATCACACTCTGTGGAGAACTGGCTTTGGAAGGGGCTGTGGACCTACCATAAGACAGACTCCAGAATGAATGATTTTCAAACAACCAACTACAAAGGACAACCAAATGAGACCTGAGGTTCTCATGATGGCAATGATGAAGAACGCTGGTTTCTGGGAAGTGCCACTGATATTCCTGAGAAACACACACCATTATGTTGCAAAATTTCTACCATACAACAGGATGTCACACACACTGAAAAATGGGATTCTTCATCTGCCATCAGATATTTTTCAGCACTAATCACACTTCACTGCTACAAATGCCTCATCTCAGGGTACACCACACTGGCTGCCCAGAAAACCTGGGATTCCACAATACAGTACCATTTAAGACTCTTACAAATGTAAAGACAGAGGCAAGAGACGTACAAAGTCCAGCACACAACAGCACTGGGAACACATTTTTGGTACTTCATGTACAGGTAACCGATGTCTCTGTGCTGAATTAACAACTGTGACATGAAGACATACGGCGGACTGGAGGTACAGCAGATGTACGAGATGCACATGAGGGAGCAGGTTTGCGCCCCAGCCACTTTATCCCTGGGGATAAAAGACCCAGATGTCCACTGAAAAGTAGGCTGGGTGTGGCCTAGATTCATTCTGGAAGCAGTAGAAATGACAAAATCTCTGTCCTTACACAAATAAAAAAATGATGCCTTCGACATTCAGTTTTTAGCCTGTCATTATACTAACCGCGCCATCTCATTTCTTCATACAGCAGTAATTTGTACTCAAGTTCACAGCCATGGGCATTATAAAACCGTACATACAAGAAAATCACAGCGACTTTTCTGCTGTTCGCACAATAGTATACAGATTCACAGATCGCAATAAATTCCCGAACGACTCATTTAGCAGTACACTTATTCTGTTTGGTAATGTCATCTTTTTGTGTGTCAGCTATAAAAGGAGGTATGGTTAAATGAAGGCGCATTTCAGGTAAACACACACGGAACTTACCAAATCCTACTGTGTTCACATGACCGGAAGTGGTAAATAATAATAAGAACCAAGAGAATGTACAACACCAAAGGTTCATGGTAATTAGCAACTTGATAACACCTAACTCACACAACGCTCACAAAGTTGAAGGGGTGAAGATGAATACACAAAACATCACGTGTCCGTTACAACACTGCTATGAAACTTGCGATAAATCACTTAGTTACTAACCAAATGATTGCCACTTGGAATACCCACTTATATGGATCCCGTAATACAGAAAGGTCAGCGGTCTCTGTCCACATCATGAAGGCAAACAGCGGAAGAAAAGGTATGGTGCCACTCAATCTTGGCAACAGACAGTGATGAACGGTCAGCTTCATGTCCTAGCTGCTCTAACTTGATGTTAAGAGTTCCCAGCAGCCACTGGGTGGCTCCAGAGCTGGTCTGGATGTTTTGGAGAAGAAAAATCTTCTGCCCCCACCCAGGAATTAAACCCTCCATCATCCAACCAACCAAAAGAGGTAATAAAACAATCTACATATGTGTTACCCTTTCTATTGCTTCCATGTTCAGCTGTCAGCTTATTTATGATAATGAACTGCCCAATAACATGTCAATGATATGGAAAGTGCTAGCACATCAGTGGATGGTGCTATCAGCCCAAAAGCTTTTTTTCCAAGAAATCAGCATGTAATCACCAATGACTGGCAAAACAAGTTAGGAAATGTATGCATATCGTAACAATTTAGACCGATTTGCTAAGTTTGTTCCAGAGTCTCAAACAATGCAACGCTTATGCCAAAAACATAATGGGCACAAACTGCGTGCTTCTCTTTCACCATAACATTCATTTGCAAAAAATATTTTGCTCTACTCAGTACATCTGAGATAAGTGCATAAATGAATTAAGTGCTCATATGCGCTGTCCAACTGGAACCAAAACTGGAAACATGTCAGTGAAGTTTAGCAGAATTTCCCATTATAAAACATAACTAAAATCTCTTCAGCGATTCTCAAGCTGTTACGCGCAAACAGAAACAGCAACACACATGTTCAGGTTAAGTGCATTTTTGCAATTGTTCACTGTGAATAGACTGCAAAGAACTATATGAACGCACATAAGACGTTACAACACGTTACTATCCAGCATACACAAGATTTTGTTCCCATGTTCAGTTCCAGAATGCAGTAAGTCACATTGAAATAAAACACATATCTCATGAATACTGTAATGTCAGCAACATAAAAGCATGACTGTGCACAAAATGTAACTCACACTGAAAATCTGAAACATATTTAGGTGAAGGTAAAGGTCACCCCTGTACTACCGAATGTGGTGTGTGACTGTGAAGCCTTGATAAGGAGGAGGCCCCGGGCCACTAGGGGCTGTTGCACCATGAGGGTGGGAGGAGGAGGAAAAATGAGGTAAAGAAGAAGTCATCCCACAAAATGTGACTGGAGGCACAGACGGGCTATAGAGGTACAACTCTAACACTTTCAAACTCAGCGCTCTACAAAGGGGTGGGTGAGGGGGTTGTTATGCCCTGGCCACTTCAACTGCATGAAAGAGACCTTGTACACATGGTACAGGAGGCAGGGTGGGCCTCAGGGCTGATCTGGATGGATTTGAAGAGAAAATCCTTCACAGGCATCAGGGTCTGACACCTGAACATCCATCCAGCAGCAAGTTGCTATACCAACTAACCTATCCTGAACACCCCCCCCTCCCCCCCCAAAGCACAGTGGGCATAGTGTAATTCAGTGTAACAGAATTTTGTGTGAAGTAAAAAACTTTCGTGGCACACCGCCACTTTCGCCAATATACTGGCAGTTTGTGGTATTTTGTGGTAAAGAAATGAACAATGAATGATATATGTATGTTGAAGGAACTGCAAATCACACCTATATGTCCAGTCAAATGAGCTACAAAAAATGTGGTCTGAAAGAGAAATATTTTGTTTGGCATGATGCTTAAGTATCTGACCTGATGTCAGATGGAGCAGACTGGACAAATAACTGCGAAACAAAATCAGATATGGAGTAAATGCAAGTCAAATGACCTGAAATAATCATGTTTCTTCTTTATTATAAGAGTCTTAGACAAACACCTGGAAGTTCCAGAACTCACCATCAGGACCATGAATGGCAAGCAGTACAGCTTTGTGCTGAAGTATCACTACCTTTGGAGTCAGTCTAATGCATTATGTAGCCACAACCATAAGAACTACTTCTCAACAAGTGACTATCATTGCGCACGTTAACTGTGATGTGCAGTTACTAACGGCATACTCGAAGAAACAACACAGCTATGTTAAGGTCCTTGCTCTTCTGGGATGTTATGCAGCAATGATCGGCAGTTTGTTACCGATATGTTGGGAGAGAGACTATCATTCCCATCTTTAATGGTCAAGAAGTCCAAGAACCCTTGATATTGGAATGACAGGCTGTCCCAAAATGTTGGAAACAATCAACACTGCATAGCATGCCAGAATAGTGACGACCTCATTCACACTGCAACAGATGCCTGTAATCACATCTGCATCTAGTTTTACTTTCAAGTCACGAAACTGCATGATAAAAGCACAATACATGCAAAACAGCCTTCAGGGACATACTGTCAAGTAGTTATCTCAATTCAGATAAGGGGAAACTGGCTGATGATTGTGAGCATTCATGTCATCCCTCCACAGATTGCACAGATGGAAATGTGGAGAAAGTTTACAAACAAAACTGTCAAGGAAGACCTATGAAGCATGACCCTGTAGAGCGTTGTGAGGTCAGCCTCTAGTGTGAAACTACAGGGGAGTACTTGGAACACATCGCGTATTCCAGTGAGTCTGTGCACCAGTCGCTCACCAATGAGCAAGATCAACGGCAATATCTGGCCATGAAAATCACGGCAGTGGTCCAACACCTTCCTTGTTCACGTGATCCGGCCCCTCATGTCTGTTTCCAATGATGAAATCGCATCCTACACACAATTACAGAAAGTCAGTTCCAGCGTTGTTTCCAAAAGTAGGAGAAAGACCCACTCCATAAACTTGGAAGGCACTGGTCCGAAGGGGACAACAAAGGCGTTGCTAAGCAGACATCTTGCTACCATTACAGGCTGGAAACTTTTCGGAGGGCATTTGTGTACTTCCACTAGTCACCATTTTATTACTTGTCCCTAAGACATTACTACGAATCACGTTAAATGGCTGCCCAGCAACACTACTGTGGTCAACATTTATAAATCTGGCACACTAAACAAACTGAACATGATCACACACAAACCACACCAGAGACAGCAAAATGGCCAAATAATTGGAGAACGGACAAGCGATTCTCGACATAAAAGAGAACGGGATCGAAAAGTGACTACACACACTAATTCATGTCACAGTATGAACTTCATGTTCCACATCAGCTTATGAATAGACACAATTGCTTATAATCTGAGGTTCTACACAACACAAGCACACACCTAGAACATGAGGTAAGAGACCTGAGGTTTTCTTGGCGGCCAATATTAATATTACCGTCTTCTGGAAAGTGACAAGTCTGGTAGATGAACATGAATGTTCAGGAGCAACCTGCTGCCTGTGTTTTGAGGCTAAAGACAGCCATGACAAATTTTGTTTCTATTCTAGTGCCAGCTCACAAATTAAGGAGTCAGACTTATTTCTTTGGTGGATTTACGTTGTAAGAACTAGTAAATTTAACCTTCTACTATCATTTGTGCTCGTATGATGTGTGTCTCTAATAAATCACAAATTCTTTACTTGAAACGACGCTATTTTTTGCATATTTTAAAATAAAAAACGCAAAAAAGGATACAAAATAAAAAGAAACAAGACAGGCAATGTATGTGTGTATAATGTAACATTGAGGCATGTTCATGCAACCATTGTTGCACTGGAAAAGCAATAATTATTACAAATTCTCTCAGTGTGTGTGTTTGTGGCCTGTGGTATCCAACATGGAACACACATGCGCCATTGTCATCTGTGGCCTGCCGCGCTCTACAATATCTTTCCACATTATCTCACAAATGGCATGATTTTCAAAAAAGAAAGTTGTTGAACTTAAAATGTGTTTTATCTCTACAACTTCTGCCTGAAACATTTCTCATTCTATGCAGAATTGAGCAAGATATGATCAAAAAACATATATTGGTCTGCATGTAAAGTGCCTGTTATGCTTGTCCGATTTTAATGGAAATTGAATTTTGTTAGATTTTCCAAAAATACCCAAATATAAGAGTTCACAAAGATTCATCCCGAGGGAGCCGAGTTGTTCCACATGGACAGACAGACATAACGAACCTAATAGTCATTTTCGCAATTCTGTGAGCGTGCCTAAAAATTAACATCTTAGACATAAACTGAAAGAAAAAGTCTGATATTAACAAGCCTTATTCAGCATCAAAATACGAACACAAGTAGCTTGGAAAAAAGAAAAAGAACCCCCCCCACCAAGGTCTGCACCCTCTTTGTTTTGCTCTGCCTTCTGCACGAACTGCAGCAGATACACAATTCCAAGTCTGGTCACACACATAAATTTCCATATTACACGGAACTAATATCGGTAAATGGACTATTTGTTGGTATTGAAAACTGAACAGCTTAGTAATGAAGTAATTGTCAAAGCATGTTTTCAATATGTAGGGGAAGGGGGTGAGGAGGACAATAATTCTCAACAGGCACCACAGTGACCTGGTGACTCGAATCTGTTGAGCACCTTAAGCTCTGCCGCAGCAAATTACTCCTAACACGTTGGAGACAACACCATGTCACATCCCACAAGTCTGCACATTTAATGACAGAGACAAGTCAAAAGTGCGTATGGTAACTGAATTACTGACAGGTAATATGCCACACTACATACAAAGATCACATTGTTACAATACAGGCAAAAGATAGGAACTAACTGAGAATTCAAGTCTTCTGGTTTCTGACAATGCATCAGCAGTTCTCGTGTTTCTGAAGGAATGTAGTGCCTCCCACCTTCAAAGTTCAAGCAAAGACCTCGGGACCAATGGACATGAAGGTACGATGTTCCCTCAAAATGCCGGGAAACACTCACTTAGTGTCACAGCATCAAACCAGAAGACCTGAATTCTGAACTACAGTGCTGTGAAAACCTCAAACCTCACAACAAAGTAACAGCTTGGGATGTGAAATTCTCAGAGCAGTGAGTTATCAGATTGGGACCTCCTGGGTTGTAGTACCATGTCATCATGTACACATTTACCATGTGACAGTATGGCATCCCAAACAAGACGACAATCTAAGAGCTGTTTTCTGTAAGCTACAATTTGTTACATTCTTCTAACTTTCAGCACTCAATAAACCTTTAAATTTCAAATACCAACATTATTTTAAGGAACTCTATACACAATCAGCAGATACAATCTTGAACCTTGTCCAGCCAATCAACTCGTGACATGAATAAATATAATTGAAATCACTGCAACTGATGTAACAGCAGATAAAATTTCAAGTTACTGATTATCAACCAGAGAAAGGCTTGATAAGAATACCTTGTTTACCTGTAAGGTACACTATCACATATTCACTCTTATGTTTCTGCTGCCAAGTGAGTAAGACCAGCCCTAACCTGGATGGCTTCAGGGTGACGCTCAGACAATGGTACACTGCTCGACACCACAGATATAGGTGTTGGTATTGTAGCTGGCATCTTCTCTCCACGCATGTATGCCTCATAGTCGCGCATGATTAGTGGCACGGCATCATCCAGTGGCATGTTTCGATGTTCTGCGGGTGGAAAACCATAACCGCACTACACGACACTGATCTTGCGCTGACTAAATCTACGCTACTCCACTCCATGCAATATTATCAATAATAGCAACTGGTCACCTATAGAACTGGAACAATTACATGTACATGAATCATAAATTCCAGTTCTTTTTTAAATGCAACAAGAAGCTATTAATATGCAACACCTAATAACAACATTTCTGTGAATAATAATTCAAAATGTATCACAAGCCATACTTACAACAGAAGGTATTAACTGCAGTACATTTTAGCATTAGGTCTATTCGTCATGAATGCTGTGTGTACGTTATATTATCCAAGCAGGATTTGGTGAAGCACTAAATTCTGATTTCATTGACAAATTGAAACAACCATAATTTTCAGCAATGATATTTCGCGTGAATCTAAATAACGCTTGGAACACGACTATTTCAGTGTTTTGACCGATACACAAGCAGACGATTGCGTATGCATAAATACTGTATATGAAATACAAATACTATCATTAGGAAAACAAGGATGGGGCTAAAAACATGAATAATTTCTTAATTTTGATAAATAATTTGGTGCAATTTTAAGATGCGCACGCTGTCATGAACGATACACACAGGCTGGATGATGTACGTGTAGAACTTTACGTATAACAACATAGATCATGAGCATAGTGACAACATAAGGCACGGCAGAACACAACCTTCGTACATATCGACGTGGCATTGTATGTTGCGCAATAATGCCACAAATAAACAGCCAAGATTAAAATCCAGCTCAGTAGTAACGAGTAAAATGTCCACACCTCACGCAAGCAATACAAAACGGGGCACGATTGGCCCAAAAGACAAAACTGTCACATTTTTGCATTTACATGTAGGTGACATTGTAATACGTACGATTTACAAGAAACGAAGTTCCAAATGTAAAATCCTATATTAGCAGAAAATGTAAACACACCATTTACCTGCATACGAAACGTAAAATGAGACTGTCATGACAGACATGATGGATGGAGCCAAACACACAACAAAACTGTGAAATCTGGCGAATAAACACCACACGCTTCAAAATGATCACCAATTCCTGTTCAGTAACGAAAGTTTAACAGACCCTTCAACACCAAGCACGTAATGAAAAATGGGGTCTATTGGCACGCACATGCCAAGAGCCACACAATCTGTAAACTGTGAGATCTGGCAAACAAACATAACGCATTTTAAAACGCAATAAAACGCACTGGCAATAAGGAGTAGCTCAAATACCAAACTCGCAATACATACGTACGCACAGAGTCAAACGATCCATAAACTGATGGAATTAGCTGATAAACGTGAAGCATTCCAAGATAACCAAATACACTGGCAGAAACTGGTGGTTCCGATATAAAACTCTCGCAAGACAAGAATTGCACGAAATATCCTCAAACACCATGATAATGACTGGTGCCACAGTGAACGGATAAGCAAAACACACCATAAATCGCCAGAAATCGCAAACAAACGCTCAGCAATGTGAAATGCAGACTGCACTGGCATAAAAGAGTGGTTCGTATACAAAATTCCTTCTAGGTAGTAAATGCATAAACATCAAGCATCACCGATGTAATGTAAAGCAGGATGTCGCCACGCATAATCGGAAGGAGCCAATGCACAACATATTGTCAAAACTTGCGAACACGATGCACTTAAACGGCACGAACGCATCGCCACATATGAGAAGCTTAAATATAAAACTTACGTCAGATAGTAGAAGCACTACATTTTCTTCAAGACATCATATGTGAATGAATACAAAATGTGCTACCTAAGAAATAACGGGCGGATTCGACCGAACTATGAAACTATCCGAAATTCTCAAGTAACTCCATACACGCAGCGACGCAGTATTTAAAACGCATGAATACGCTACACAGAATGGACAGTTTAAACAATAAACACCAATTAGGCAATAAATGTGCAGAACATCTCAACGCCATATATGTAACGTGAAACAATGCGCGTGTATAAGCAATGGATGGACACAAATGCAAAGCAGTTTCAAAATTTGGTAAGTGACTGCAGGAAATGAGCCACTGAAATAAAGACTGGACAGATGGCAAATGCATAAAAACATTGTTCAAAACTGTGTGTATGTGTGTGTGTGTGTGTTGACAGCACTGAACATATGACCCTCCCTGGAGCACTGTCCTCATAAGAACCTGACAGTCACCTAGTTAGCCAAGTAATGCCTCACCTTTCATGGAACACTCCATTTGTTCATATGCGCCCATCACCACACCCCACTCTGAGTCAGATAAATCCAATCTGAATCCCTGAACCCTTAAAAACAATGTTCATACCTCCCGAGTGATTTGTTTCCTTCACACTTCTTAATTAAATTGTATAAGTATTTCTCATCTCTCCTATGGAAGTTACATGCCCCGAACCTCCTAACAATTTGATGAGCCAAGTAATGTTTCACAAGCAGTAAAAATTAGCCTTCTCTTCGATCCAAATATTCTCCCATGATCTCAAACGTGCTGAAACTGTGTTTTCATTAGAATGACAGGACAGACCAAGCTGACTTTAATAAGATGCAGCCATAACATAAATGATGGCACATTCATGTAATGTTGATACCTCCTGAGCTATATGAACAGCCTAATACCACATCACTCAAAGAGTGTTCTATGGCGATTTAACGTTGCTGCCACAATAAAAAGTACTTGGGTCTTCAGGTAAGGCGCCCGATATTTTTGCGTAACTTTAACAAAATTTGGAATCTGCCGACAGATTTTCATATAAAGCCCCCAATATCAAATTTCGTGAAAATCCATCCAGTGGGAGCTGTGCAGAATCATGCACACAGGCAGACAGCTGGATGGATAATCATAATAAAGGTAATACCTGCCTTCCATAACTGCGTGAAAGTGCCTAAGAACACACAATTTTCTACAGAAAATGAAGATTTTAAGAAGAATTATGCCCATAAAATAAAATAAGTAGATATACACAATGAAATTCTCTAATTAAAATCACAACACACAATATCCATGTGTATGTATCACTAACGAAAGTGCCCTTTGTTGTCCCAGGGTTCTTTTAATGGTAAAATACACTGAAACAATGAAAATCCTTTTGTGTTCAGACAATTTTATGAGTATGACAGAACACCAATGCTCTGTTATCTATTACCATGGTGCCACATCAAACAGCTTTCAAGCAGTGAAAACTTGTATATATCGTCTGTGCCATAAAATCAGTCACGGACTGACAGTACCTACTGTAGTGATTTAAAATAAATATCACAGAAATGTGAAATGCTTCAGAGGCATCAGCAAAATTAAACTTAAACCTAATGACTGACGGTACAAAACAGGTGAACTATGCGCAGTACTGTGGTCACCATTAATCCCTTCACTCCCAACCCTACATTACTCAAACACTAATACCCTAAACAGTGGACTTCTTTTTGTATTTAAATCACTATTTACACTTTACAAACAAACAAAAACCACAAATATTTTACTTCATGTTCTCTCAATTTACATTCTTTAAAGAGGCACACGAATTAAAATGTAAAAAAGGACACTGGGTTGGGAGGGGGACCCACCAAAAATGGCAATGACTATATTCAGAGAAGGTTCAGCAAACAAATTATTCAGATACCCAAGAATATTTGGGGCTGCTCCTTAAAGTTTTCAGTAATTAAAATTCTGTTCAAACACTTTGGGAAGGCAAATGTTTGAAAACCGTCCAGTATTAACAATAAGTTTATTAACATCTACCATCTTACTTTTGTGTAACACATTAAATATTTTGTGACATGAAACGTTATGAAGTAGAAATAAAATCCAACCCAGGGACCTGGGTGATATCTGAAAACAGAAACATCACAATTAAAGTTGGTGAAACCAGTGACATACCAGCACGGACACGAGTTGTTATATGCGCATGAACAGGAGGCTTACTTTCAGAGTATAAGAAAATAAGAATCCAGACGGGAATAGATACAGGAAGTATGGTCTGGAGCGTACATAACAACTCAGCATGGGACAGATCAAGGGTATCACAGGGTATCATTTATGAGAGCAGTAAGAACTGTTCATGATAGGACAACCCACTGACTGGAAAGGCCACCACGTGACAATGAAATACCTCTGTTATTCCAGTTTTTCGGTGAAATACTTAACACTTCATGAATTAACCAGATGCAACAAGGATAAACAGGTTACAAATGTGAAAGAAGTTCCACACAAAAATTCCTAAAGAGTAGTGGGAGCATGAAGTAATTTTGCCATTATATTTTGGTGTACTGTGTTTGGTAAGCAATAGGAAACGGTTCTTGATTTTAAGCTTTTGCCGTGTTCTATATGTAATATGTTTTATTTTGGGTAATTCCCCAGCGTCACAGTGTTGACAGCCTATTAGCACTGTGACGCCGGGGAATTACCCAAAATAAAACATATCACAACAGGAAACAGGAAATTGACTTAAAAGTTACATGCTTATAGTAGAAACTGTATCAGTCAGAAGGCTGTGGCATATAACACTGTCAAGTAAAACGAGTCAATTCTGTGTAATGTTACAACATAGAGAGGTCATCTGGACAAGAATCAGTGACGGCACAGGCTTAATTAACAACTTATATGAAGGCTTTAAGTGAAGGCATCAAGCTGCCGGTTCAAAATTCTGACTGCGGCCAAATCAAATACCCGCAAGTTGCACAGTACAATCGATATATGACCACAGCCAAAGATGATCCTCAGCAGTTTAGGGACTTATTAATAATTTACTCCAGTTTCAGCCCTTGTATTTACCTTGTGGGAGTCCATGCAATATATTTAGTGTCAGGCTGCGATGCTCCTCATTCTGAGGCATAACCAAAATGGCATACAAACTTCCTCGATTGGAGATGCTTGCCAGCACACGGCCAATTGGAACCTCCTCATTTGGGAAAAGAAGGTCTACTGAAAGGCCCAACTGTTTGAGGCGGTGCTCGATAAATTCGGCGTATTCCCTGCGAAACAACAAATTGCTCTTGTTTACCTCATCTGTTAACAGCAAACCCAAGCTTCATTATTTCATGGTATGGTTTCTACATGTTACGCGTTTTCTGAGTTTTTCAACAGTTAAGTAGGTAGCACAACAATGGATATGTATGATGCAAGACTTGAGGTTCTCACAATGGTGTTGCTAATGATTCAAGCGCTCTGAAATGCTATTCTCTGTCATGGGTAAACAGTTTTTCAAGTTTTGAGGATCACAGCAAGCAGTCCAGGGTGAGTCTCCTTGGTCTCCTTTCACTACTTCACCCTGAAGCTGCAACACTATGATACTTCAGAATGTCATAGTGTATTTACATGAAAATACCATGGAACAGTACTTGAATCTTTGATGGTGGTACGTACTGTGTGTTACAGGCCACATTCCATCTGACAGACTTAACATTTGCTTTGTCTAAAGTGTTTCACAAACACACCCTAATCTTTGCAATTATCCATTTCCTCTTCCATTTATGACATCATTCTCAAGGACCAATTAAATAGCCAGTAATGATATGGGTCCAACAACACACATTTGAAGTGCCAGCCATTATGTAATAATTCTTACCAAAGCAACATCTGTCACCTTGAATTCTTATCTACCCAATATGTGCCAGCACATTCTGCCTTACAGACCAACACACCAAAATAATCACATCAGCACAGTTTCTCCCCAAACCCAATAATGTAATCATTATTTATGAACAGACATTAGTGGCCATACTTTAAGTTGACTTTAAATGGTATTAAAAAGTGCGCTGTTAGCACTACAGTGTACTGTCAGGCTTGAACTGCTTGCTTGTGAAGATACAGCTTCAATATCGTTTGACCTTCACAAGTAAACAACCCACCAGAGAGCATAACATTCTGGCAGACATACTACAGGAGAAAGGTGATAGGTAAAGTTGACCCTGTACCACTGCCATGAAGGCAGAGGGGGGAAGCAAAGTTATATGTCTACTTTATTTAACCTTGGTGCTAGATGGGGTTGGGTGGTTAATTCCATGCCCCAGCTGCTTTACCCCCCAGGAATGACACAGTGCCCATTGTAAAGGGGGCTGGGTGGGCCTCAGAGCTGATACTCTGGAGGAAGAGCCATGGTAACCACAGCGTAGAAGATTTGGCAGGTCCTATAATCAGTCTGGATATTGTACAAAAATGAAAAGTCCCCAGGCTTGTCAGTAACTGAACTTATTCTCTGCTTATGCAGTCAACAGCATAAATCACTATACTAAACAAGCTATCACGATAGGTAATGGTGTTATTGCAGTACACTTACTACGTGAGGCCACAAGACTCATAAAGAAGGTGAAGGGAAAGAGACAAAGGTGAATGGGTGTAATGGCCATTTAAATTCCAATACCCAAGCCTCTCCAGCACAGTGGATAAGTTATGGGGTGACAGTAGCCAAAATAACTGTCAACCCCTGCCAAAATACCTGACTGTCCATTCCACATGAAGACAAACATGTATGTACACCACTGCACAAAAAAGGTTAATGCACGGGCAGGACAGTTTACAAGGATCACCACAGGTATACACTGTTGACCCACAACCTTACCTTTGATTCTTGTTCACAACTATTATCTCACAATCATTTGGTCTGTCCATTTGTCCAACAGTAGCAGGAGGAGGATAATCTTTCCCTCGTGGTTCTGCCATGCCAGGCCTGTATGGTCCACTGTTTAAATACATGAACAGCATTAATTTATTACTGAAAATATTGCAAGCAATCAGGACATATGCAACAACTAAATTATATGGTGGAATCATGATTCTGGACAGTGTATTTGTCTCTGGGCTACATGCAATCCCCGTTTGACACCACCTCACACAATGCTGTGTCGCTACAATGGTGACTCTTTACAGGTGGTGGAATTACCAATAGTCAGACTCGGTGGCTCAGCTGTTGTCTGTTGCTGTGTGTACAGCATACTGTAGCGCTCCTACTTGTACTTCACAGGCTTTACCTTGTGTCACAGCTGCCATAACACACTTCATCTCCATCATGTTAGCAGCCAGTCCAGAAACTAATCTACCACATCATGCATGTAAAAATAATGCTACGCACCTAAACCCTGCACGATCATCTCTGCCTGATAGGCCTGCTCTGTAATTGTCTCCTCCACCAAATGGTCCGTCCTTCTTAAACCCTCCATCCCGCCCATAGAATCCACGATCTCGGTCTCGTTCACGGTCCCGGTCCCGGTCTCGGTCGCGGTCACGGTCACGATCACGATCACCACCCTTTCCAGGAAAGCCTTCATATCTGCAACACCAAACAACTGTAAAAAGCTTCTATTCCCAAACTATTCTGGTACAAGTCGACTACCAGAAGCCCTCCGTCATCATTTATAAATTTACTGTTACATTTTGACTGCTTGCTGAGTGTTGTATTGTGCTCTTTACACCTGCAAACATCTATTCTGTACATCTGCATACAGAAACACCAAATGGCAAAAGTTTGATATTTTTTCATACCACAGCATCTTCCTTGTTTAACATTTTCATGATTGGATAGGGCTAAAACACTTACAGCCACTTCATGAACTTTGTACAAAAAATTTACAAAATTACTGTGCCTTCTCCATGTAAGCAGTCCACAGACGTGCCATTCAGATTTAAATGTTGGCGATTCATTTACAGGAGCATATAATGCTATGAACATTTCAGTCCGATCTTTTGTACAGTAGTGATTCTGACCTTTTACAGTCACAGATTTTAATATTTTAATATTGTTTTGACCTTTCATGATTTGTTCCAGCGAGCTAGGATGAGACCACATGACTGGCATGCCAGCTATACCCACTCTCCTGCTACTTTACAGATCACTGACAGCCCAGTCAATCTATATATATACATACACACATCATTCAGCACAGTCAAGCTATGTCTTTCATTACGTATGGTTGACTCCTTTCATTATTTATGGAATGAGGCTCTCCTTTAACCATTTACTGTAATTTGTGTTTCCTAAAAGTGTTTGTATTTTATTACAAACAAATGTTCATTCTTTTGTATGTTTCTGTGTCTATTTTATAACCTTTCACTGGTATTTTGTAAGTTCTTTGAACCAAGTAAATGTTTTACAATGAAAATGGGCTTATCGGTCTCAATCACAATGAAAGAGGCTTCACTGTACTTGCCTGCAGGTGGTCTTGAGTCCAAATCTAGGCCTCAAAAATTTTCTACATTGACTGAAGCTTTTTGTGGTTGTTATCAGTCCCTCCAAACAAATTCCATGACAGAATCACGAATTAAGCAACAATCTCCTCATATGTTCATCTGAATTCACAATACAGCACTAAACTGTCTACTCTACCAAGTGTTTATTAATTAACCAGGGATGGCCAACTTGAACCAACAAGAGGACCACATCATTTGTTAAGGACTTGCCTAAGGGCCACACTTGTGTATACATATACCAAAGGGAAATAGGTGGGATTGAGTTCACCAGAACTGCTGTTATTTAGAAACAATAACTTATGCTAATAGTATGGTTGAATGACAAAACAGTATAACTTATTAAGCCCAGTAAAACACAAAGAAATATTGGTTTAGTGAGTGTTGTCTTAAAAATGATGAGTTATCATTAGTTGACATCTTCAGTGCTAATAAAGTTTCCATACTATGTTCTGCAGACATGGTACATTATGTTTGTTAAACTGTGTTAATGAAACTAGGGCCACAAATAATTTCTTGAGGTTGCATGTGGCCTATGGGTCGCATGTTGGTCAACCCTGACAAAAATCATCAAACAGTTTAAACTGTATTCCACACACCATACACTTGTACTTAAGATGGGTCTAATTTTTCTGAAGGCCAATACTTGACAACTCTAATGAGGACTGCCTGCACTTCAGTTAAACTTAGGACATATAATAGATACCTGCACCACCGTCAGCCTCTGTTCTGCAGCCACAGAAGGGCACACAGCAATGCATTAAGCTGTACCTGTCACCTCGATCCCGTCCCCTATCATCCAAAGGAGAGCGCTCCCTGTAGATGTCTCCTTTGTCCAATGAATCACCCCTCCGAGGGCCACCAGGTCCATCTGTACCTCGACGACCTGCACTGAACACTCGAGCTTGGTTTACCTCTGTAATGAAATTATATTCAAGAAGGATGACTATTTATGTAAAACCAATAATTGAATTACTTTCTGGTGCTACTAAATAAAATAAAGACTCTTGTCTTGGGGTCTTCTGCACCCATCCAGATTGGCTCTGCCATCCCCCCCCCCCCCCCCCCCTTTAAAAATGGGTTTGGGGGCATTCCCGGGGTGAAACCCAACCCCCCCCCCCCCACCCACAATTCC
>Ga0123354_10007301_pt1 | contig 16600 bp, 8 predicted proteins | sample TergutLab28metaG_2_FD_97872 | JGI IMG/M metagenome (GOLD analysis project Ga0123354, IMG submission 97872) | Labiotermes labralis P4 segment gut microbial communities from Petit-Saut dam, French Guiana - Lab288 P4 | ecosystem: Host-associated > Arthropoda: Insects > Digestive system > Gut ...
ATTTATATTCCATAGATCATACAGATGTGGAAATTGTCATCAGATATAACTATAAACTGTAAACAGTTTGTCATCAATATATGTATAGATAAGTATCAACTATATACAATACAAATACAATTCAAAATAGAAAATCCATATCATCATGGAACATAGGTTCGAACCTTTCCTTACATATCAAACACTTATGAGGAACAAGTTCTGATATAGCACCCAGTTAATCCATATTAAGAATTTATCATGACCACATTACATTCTCAGGGTCAATTAATTCATTCAGATCCCACAGCATATGGTCCATATTAACCTGTTGTGTGGTAATTTCAGTAATCTGCCCTGTGTTCTAGTAGTAATTGAAAATCTGTGCTGTGATTCTTCCTGCCAACCATTTGCAAATTCACCTGTAAATCAGAGAAATGTAAAGCAACATTGCCTTCATAGTGGCTACTGCCACAAACTAGCAAAATTAATGTAAGAAAGCTACCTTATCTTCCATCTGTGTATGACATTTGAAAATAATATTTGAAGGATAACTGAAAATTGGTGATACATATTATTGCCCAGTATGGATCACCGTTATCTTCTATGAGTTTCACCTTTTCCCATGCATTAATCTCCCAAATAAGTCACCCTCTTCCAGTTTTCTGACTGAAATTTGTGTGCATTGCACATTTCCACATGTGCTACATGTCCTGTAGTGAAAGTGCTCAGTATGCAGTTTTCTTGGCCCTGTCCCCTGCCCCCTGTTCGATGTAAATGTTCTGTATGGTTAAACACTCCAAAATGTTCAGTCCTCCCCTAGGGTGAGAGACCAAGATTCACATCAGATTAACACAGTAAGTAAAATCTTAGTTTTGTGTATTTTAATTTTAGGAGTTTTATGTATGTTCTTACATGAATGACTGGAAACATTCCATGGATTTAATCTCACCTTGTCTTCTAAAATTATGATGGTGACTATAAAGAATACTCTTGTTTGTGATGTGATGCTGATTGATTAGTTTACCAAATTTTCGGAGGTATTTACCATCTACCCTTTGGGTTCCATAAAATGCGGGGAATTTCTTGACTAGCTGCAAACCAGTTAGCTTCTCAAGAAGGACTCTGCACCATGGAGTAAGTAAGTATTTACCATCTACATCTTCAGCATACAAGGATAGAAGATTGGATTCAACATGCTCCTTTGAAACATTAGTAAATTTCTTCCAGATTGCACATGCTACAAGACAGTATTCTTTTTGACATCTTGTGAGTGTAATTTGTATTTATTACTGCTATTTTTATTAGTTTGTCTATGTCTGTAGCATTTACAGAAGAGATGGTTTGCTTAGTAAAGTTGTGTTATCAGCATTGTGTAACTGTGTAAAGGAAGGGATGTTGTTATCAGTTGCTGATAGGAGCATGTGTTTGTGTAGGCAGAATCAGATACAGTCAGTGGATGCTGTAGAATGCCAAGCTGAAGTATTTTATATAATTCGCGCATCATTATAACAGCATGCAACACGCAAACAACCACACTTTTTGCATATACCCCCAGATGATGTTAAAAAACTACTCAGACTGTATGAATCACTGTAATTGTGTACCAGGAGATACTTACAGTGCAGTTTTGGTGTGGTGCTCGAAAATAGGTCTCTTCTTGATGGGTGTGTGGGGTTAGAATTCAGCAAATCTTCCAAAGTTACAGAAACAGTCAGCCTTACAACACCATAGAGTAGTGTCAGAGTTGAATTTTTTTGGTCTGTTTTGGTGCTTGATGGGAGCTATGATGATTAACAGCAGGATGACTGTATGCACCTAAAACAATGTTTTTTTTTTTTTTAAATTAAGGTACTTGAGAAAAATACTAATAGGTTCAAATTAGTTTCACAATAAAACTAGGGCAGAATAAATTCTGAAAATGCTTGTAATTGTTCATTTCAAAGACTTAAGCATTCTGTTTGACTTTTAAAATGATAGTAAATAATAATTTTGCCATGGGAAATGTGATGTTTTACTTTAGGGAAGAACAGACATTACAAATGCTTGGAAAGTAAGTTCTGAGGAAAATATTTGGATGTAGGAACATTTAATTAAGTGAGCAAGCAGGATAATATATACCAAGCAAGTGTGCAATTTGTAGAGGTTACATAGTATTGTTAGGATATTGAAATTGTGGGGTGGTTGGATGGTGAGTCAAGAAAAGATGTGGTATTATGGTGGGGAGACCTCTTGGAAATTGAAGATTACTGGCTTGTGGGTTATTTTGTGTGGCTGTGAAATGAGATCTGTTACCTGACAGCAGAACATACATCACACGCATTTGAAAAGAAGTTTATAATGAAAGTGCTAGTATGTAAGATTGATAAGTGAAATTAACAGGCAGGATGGTACATAAAAAAGAACTGAGATTGGTAGAGATCATGTAGTATTTCTAGGAACTGAAATCAAAGGGGCTGGGATGGGGAGACACACAAAGAATGTGGTATTTTTGTACTGAGAAATTAAGATCACTGTCTTCTGGGATGTGACATGGTGTAATTATTTATTTTATGTAAATGTGGGCTATCACTTTGACAGAACATTTGTCACTAGTGTTAGAAAATGAAGTTCTGTTAATGATATTAGGATCTTAGAACGGTGAAGAAGTGAGAAGTTAGTTTCATACATAGGAGAATATTCTACCACACATATGACGTCACATTTGGTTCGCATAGTCGTGTTGGTCTTCTTGAATACGGAGCTTGATTGTTGGGTTAGTTTCCAAAGTTTCAGATGGACCGTGGTCCTTTACAGTATAGGGAAATAACACAGTGACACAGCATTGTGTCTCAGATGACTTGAGTCTTCTCACTGCTTACATGCTCATCTAAGAAAGAGCTCTGTACGAAGTCCTAAGACCAGTTGGTGTGAGTGACCAATTTAACTTCAGTGGAGAGTGAAGAAATGTGCAAGAATACAAATATATTAAGTGAAGAAATGTGTTCGAAGCATGGAATGTATTTGTCCACTAAACTTGGATGGGAATGACTTACCTAAGTTACTGTGGCTATGCTGCAAACTGTTCCATATCTTAGACTGCTCTACGTGTTCAACTCTGCCATAACAGATTCTCTAAAAGTAGTGCTGACATCCAGAACAGCCATTTACTAAATTGAGTTCACTTGTTAGTAGACCATGTGAATGGAGTTCCAGTTCAAAAGATAAAATTGTGGCATGAATTTGATTCTTTGATGAATCACTATTTCATACACAGACTAAGGATTTAGTTTGTAATAACTTCATTACCTAAGAGACATACCAGTGATCTTTCCTTCCTTCCACCCTTCTTTCTTTACATGTTCCTCACCTTCTTTCTCCCCCCTTCCCACTCTCAATAGCACAATTACCAGTGATATTTGTTCTTAATTTCAGTGTTCCTCTGACCAGAATCAAGTCAGCACGACAACGTATGCTGGAATATGGTACTGATTTGGATCAGCTAATGAAGTTGGGAAAATCGAAATCAAAACCAGCAAGAACGAATGATTCAGTTGCACTTTGGAAGTATCTTGATGTAAATATTGTTTGTGCCATCATAGTCACTGTTTGTGTTTGTTACAGACCAGAATGCGGGACAAAAACTTATATATTTTGGAGCAGCAATATGTTATTTGTAATTTTAGTTGACAGTTTGGATGTAGTGCATTGTCTCAAGTTACATAGCTCATAGTTGTGGGCTATTCTGTCTGGGGCAGTTGACAGTGTCCAAAGGTTTTCATGATTGTCACCATGTACCATTGTCTGCATCTTTTAATTATGTTAGTGCTGCCATCTTAAAAGGAATTTATTTTAAAGCCAAGGCCTTTTTTGTTTGTGGGAGCAAATGTAAATGTACAGGACCACAGATAGTGTCAATACAACAGCTGAGTGCATGTGAGATTTTCCAGAACATTGTATTAGTACAAGATGAATAGGCCCTTGTTTTTAGGTTTACATTGTAACAATGTAATTATGCATAATCTGTTTCCAACCTCCTTTGGCACAGGGCCACAACTGTTATTTTGGGCTGGTTCACAAGCCGCATGTGTAAAAATTACAGTGAGTGGTATATGTAATGTTTAAATTATGGTGCAATCTTTACACTGCAGATATAATTTACAAATGTAGTCATGGGCCACATAACACTACATGGTGGGCCATGGGTTGGAGATCTGTGGTCTGTGTATTTAAAAAACATTACTTCTACATTTCAGATTAGCAGGCAAATCAAAGGGATTAGAGGTGGGTAATAAAAATGTATTATGCAAGGGGACCAGTGCATTTAAATCTGAAATATATGATGTCTTATCTGGTTTTATATATACATGTACATATTAATATGTTCATACATATTGTTCTTACATCCAACAGAGTGAATTTTATGGAGAGATCAGCATAGGGCATCCTGCACAGAAATTTTATGTTTCATATGATACAGCCTGGTCCAACACGTGGATACCCTCAAAGAAATGTTCTTTCTTCAATTTTGCCTGTCGTAAGTTATTTGATACATGAGTCTGTACTCTAAATTCTACTTATTTGTTTTTTCTCTTTGTGTGTTGTAATTGTGTGTGTCTAAATGTACCCCCTTTTTATTTTTACTGCAGGCATGATGTGGATTGGATCATGTATTCTTAATGCATGTTTTATTAGAATGTGTTCTATGCAGTGAAAGATGATAATAAAACTGCTGACGTGATTCAATTTATTGACAAACTGTGTTAAAATTAACAGTTTCTGTGAAAAAGTTTATTGCCAGATTAGTGCTATAATATTTTGTGCAGAGTTAAGCTTGTAGGAGAAATGGAAATGTGTTTATTCTTATGCATTACTGGTAACTGTGTATGGGTTTATGTTTCAGAACTCCACCATAAGTATAATTCAAAGAAGTCGTCAACATACATAAAGAATGGAACAGTGTTTAACATAAGTCTTGGCCAGGAAGATCTGTATGGTTTCCTTTCAACTGATGTGTTTCGTGTGAGTTCTGAATGTCTTCTAAAGAATGTAATATATTAAGTGTGATTAATGTATGGTTGTGCTTCCTTTGACCTTGCCTGCATATCTGTTTCCATGAAATGTCTGGTAAATTTCTTGTAGAATATTGGATGATCTTTTAAGATTTCTTGGCCAGCAAATCCACTTCTTCATTGCCTCTTACAACATAATATATATGTATAATCCAAGGTACCATTAGTATGACATATGAGTGCTAAAAGTGATGTGTTGATATTTAATATTCTGTCATGTTGTGTTTGCATTTGTGTCGTTGGAAAGGATGGAGGAAGTGGCGCCCTCATGTGAAGTGTCAGAGACAATTATTGATTGTACTGTCACCAACAGTTGACAAGGGGTGGCCCTGACCCTTCTGTGTGGGACTCCTTGCTTTAAATACTGGCATGTTACACAGGGTCTCAGACTTTGAATGACCTAAACAATGGAAAGTGTATGAGGTTTGGAAGTAGATGTGCCCAGAGTCTTTGTAGGTCAGCATATCTCGGCTTCTGGTGTTCACAGATCATGTAAATTTATTGGGTAAAATGTAAACTGTGTGAAGGAAAACACAATATATTTAGTTACTAGCAAGGGGGTGAGATGTTTCAGAAGCATCATAATTCACATGAAACATCAGAGTCAGTCTGGGGGTAACTGGTTGAAATATAAATGAAATAAGTATACCTATGTTCAGTAACTACCATTGTGCCTTTATTACAGTGTGAGGAACAATTGCTTGTTTGTGGTGGGCCACTTGAATTAATAGTTAATGAGGCCATGATCCACTTGCATTGGTAGTTGATGTGACCTGTCAGAGGAATTCAAACCATCCCAAATAGGACAGTAATGTACCCACAGGTCTGCGGGCTTGGCTGGTGAGGACCCTGTACAGGACTGCAGTATTTGGCTTCTCAGTCTACTTAAAATGTTGGTTGTAAGAGACTCTGAATGTGACAGGGTTGTTCCACTGGTTGAATTGTAGTTGTAGTTAGCAGCCCCGGTTGTTGAGGATGTATGGCTGTGCGAGGAATCTTGCCACACTGGTGGGTTGACAGAACTGGGTCCAGAGGTCTGTTGGAACTGGTCGTTGTCGACCCTGTTGTTGTATGACATATTAGCTTGATACTCTACTTGCAATGGTAGTGGAGGAGTCCATGCGTGTATCACTTGTACTGCTAAGTGAGTCTTTGTTTCATGTGCTTTGGTATTTGATGAATCGCTGGCCCACATGCACTCATAACTGAGGAGCCCTGTGATAAATTCAGCCCATTCCCCATCTCTTTGGGAGAGGAAAGTTAGTTGATATGCAGCATGTGGGATATGTAAATAGTGTTTGACACCCTATGGTAATTTTTGAAATATATTTTAAAAAATGTTTTTCTGGAAATGTCTCTCCAAGAGGATGTGTTTTTGTGTTTGGCACATTTGCTGCGATAACCTGGGAGAAATGATGGGATGGACAGATATTTCTTATATTTGCATGTATGAACTTGTAACTAAAGTGTCATAAAATGTATCTCTTTTTGTAGTTAAGTGTATGTTTATCTGTTGCAGGTAGCACATCTCACCTTAAACCAAACATTTGCTGAGATTGTGAATGTTCCATCTTCATATCTCCTAGCAAAGGCAGATGGTGTGATTGGGTTGGCATATAGCTCCTTTTCTGTTGATGATGTTGTTCCTCTGTTTTATAATATACTGAAGAAGGAACTCATAAAAAAACCTGTTTTTTCCTTCTACATGAACAGGTACATCTCTATCCAACCAAGTGAATACTTCTAAGTGATAGAATGATTGAATATTTAATGTTACAGAGCAAGGTATTTTAAATTGGTAGTTTCAAAGTTTTCAACAGAAAGAATCTTAAGAATCTGAAAAGTGCTTTTCTGCAGTTTGTCTTTATTAAAGTATGCCAGGTATGTCCTGCATCCATGTAAATTTGTGCTAGGAAGACAGGGACTTAAGGATTATTGTACATTTTTACACACATGAAGCAGCTTTCTAATTTAATGTAGTGAGTATTTTTGAACACACAAGAACTACCTTTCTGCATATTACTAATAGACAGTTTTTTTTTTCTTCTGAGTTTTTTGTCTGTTGAGGTTTTACCAAACATAATGAATATATGATTCTGTGTTCAATACATGTCGTGTAAATAAGTGCAGGAAAGTGTAAAATGTGATGCCTGTAGTGGGTTTGGTTTGCTTGGTGCCAGATCTGCCCCTTACTGGATTGTAAGCAAAATATGTAAGTTAATATTTTCATACTGCGTGTAGCACATAAAGTCAATGATTAGTGTGTGAAACTTACAGTTTTTTTATGATGTCATAGTTTTCATGTGTGTGTGAGGACAGTGTTTGAACATCCAGTATTTCAGTTGGATATAGGAATGTATGCCATACACCTTTTAAAAGTCTGAGTGAAAGTGGATGTCCCAATGTGCTTGCTAAAAATAATTCGTGTATGTGTTAAGTGGTGTTTATGACAAAAGAAGGAGATTGTAAATACAGACATCATGAATTTACAAATCAGTAGCTACTTGCATTTGAGGAATTGTATTGATAAAATGCTCCAAGAGTTAAGGAAAAGGTAAAGCAGTCCCGTTACAGGCCCAGAGGGTTCCAGGAAGTTAAGGTTCCCAGATTTCATGACAGTGGCCCAGGATGGTGGTAAGGTTGTCAGCCTTACGCACCGGCCGCCTTTACCCCCAGGAAATGCTCCAGGTACTCATTTCTGTTAGAGGCTGAGTCGACCCCAAGGCCATAGTGCGATCAGAAGGATTTTATGTCGATGAAAAATTCCAATGACACCAGCTGGGATCGAACCAGCAACCTTCCGATTCGTAGCACAGCACCTTAACCACTGTGCTGCCGCGGTTCCCATGCCAAGAGTTAAGTGAAGCTTGTTGATGCAGTTAGTTTGATGCTTTCTACAGTGCATTTGGGAAGTCGCTGTGCACTTAGGCTACGGTAGAGTCCAGTTGAAATGTGGTGGCACACGACGCACAGAAGGGAAGTTCAGAAAGTCACTGTGCATGCATAAATGGTGTTGGTGGTGATGTTCACAAGTGTCTATACAAGCCTGAACCCATTTAATTTTATTCGCAATCACAGTTCAACTGGACTCTGCCATGGCCTAAGTGCACAGCAACTCACCGAACGCACTTAGGAATGTTGACAGAGGTAAAGCAGCTTATATTGTTAATTGTCACTGTTTTGTATAATATGGAATAATTTTGGGGGTGATTGTTTAATTGCAAATGGCTATTTACTTCACAAAAGCAAATCATTGTGACTGTTGTTGAACCTATAAATTCACATAAAAGTCTGACCGATGGGAGATTTTTATGTTTGTTATGTGAATACATATTTTCGCTAATGAACTTTTTTTTTTATAAATAACCAGGAATATTTTCTAGCAACTTGCACCAAACACAGTAACAATACAAGCTGTAAGCACCATCTTTGTATACCAGCTGTTGTCCCTTCATGTTTCTAGAATGGTGGATACTAATATCTGCTGTCATAAAAAAAAGTAAGGTAAAGTGATCCGGTTACAGGCACGGTGTGTCCCAGAGGGTGGGTACAGGTATAGCTCTACTCTTCCATGACCATGGCACTAGAAGGGGTTGAGTGGTCAGCAGCACGCCCTGGCCGCACTTCCCCCCGGGAAAGACCCGGTACCCTTTTTACAGGAGGCTGGGTGGGCCCCACCGGGATTCGATCCCGGACCGTCCAGTCCATAGTCAGTTGCTATACTGACTGAGCTACCCGGCCCACAATATTGTAGTTTTCATAATACACCACGTAATGTCATTAGCATTGTGAATTGTGGCTAAATGTAAAGTTGTATTAGGAAGATTCTTATATACCCACTCATTTCTTACATGGTTGAGGAGTGCCAAGATTTAAGAATGAGTTGTTCAAGGAAATAAATGTACTATTTTATGTAAAGGTTGCTGTCATGATATGAATTTATTAATTTGTATTTCTTTATATTGGATGTATAAAAAGGTTGAGTTGTTCTGGTGGGGGGGGGGCAGAGGTATAGCAGTGTTCATTCGTAACAGTGGTCCTAGATGGAGGCAAATGTTCTACTACATTTTCCGGTTGCTTGACCCCTGAGAAAGAAACCTGGTGCACACAGAATAGAAGGCTGAGTGACCTGAGAGCCAGTCTGGATGTTTTACATACAATAAAATCATTTGCTTCTGCTGGGAGATATGAGACATAAGCATATGGTATTTGATGTATTTTATGACTTTTCCCCATGAGGTATGGTCATTCTGACTAGCTTTGAATGTATGGAATTTATATTACTATGTATGTATTACCTCATTTACTTTCAGAGACATTACAACTTCCAGAGGTGGTAATTTGTTTCTTGGTGGCTCTGATCCAAAGCATTATAACGGAAGCTTTACTTATGTGCCTGTTACACGTAAAATCTATTGGCAGTTTCATATGGATAGGTAAGAATGTAGTTTGTGCTGGTACTCATAAATAAGAATTATGATTTATGTGTAATTGTTTATTATTAGTATATGTTTATTGTAGGGGTTGTGTAGTATGTATAGCCATTTTTTCTCATAGAAATGTTATATGTCTTCAAGTATCAGTATACAGAATGTACACTATGTAGACTATATTCCTTCTGTCCGTGACTATCCTGTTTCAACATTACTCCATTATTACTTTTGTTTTAGTGAGGAACAATACGAAACTGACTTTTAAATACCATCACGTGTTTCATATAGTTGGAATGGTGAAGAAGAATACGTAGTTCTTAGAATGAAAGGAAGGAATTCATTCATGTAAATAATTGTTGTTTGGAGACAATTTTTTGTTCAGAAGGCAAGCGAGACAATTTCATGGTGACAGTGGGCTTGGAAACGTTTGTAAGAAAATTCTTTAGTTTAGAAAAATTTATAGTTGTCAATCATTTGCACTGACTGAACACTTAAAAAACGCTACAGTAAGTCCTTATTTCGTAAAAATTGTGTGTTGTAAGTGCAGGCAACTGAAAAATAAAGCATGGGTAGAAATGTTAATTTTGTGAAATGAATTCAGTAGCTGCTACACTTTAAAGTGGCCAGGTGGAATCACTTGTAATTGCAGAAATAGTGTCAATACAAATCTCTTCTTACTGAGTAATTAGTTTTGTGATGTTGAATTATTATGATGAATTGTCTACTCTATCTGTATTTTGTATATTCCAATATGGTAGATGGAGGCTAGATAATTCCTCAAAAAGAGAAGCAGTCAGTAGATAAAGGTTTCTCATAATCATGGACAAATCACTGTGTCTGAAGGAATCTTCATATTTGATAGTAAAGAATGTTTTACATAACTATGGGAGCCTGGTAAAATTGATTTTGGATTGTCGTCAAAATTGGAAAGTTAATTCGGATTTTTTTTTTTTAAGGTCATTTTGTATTTGTTAAATATCTTCATTTGCAGAGTGGATGTGATAGTGGCAGTTCACACAGCATTATCATTCTGTGAAACGGGATGTGAGACGATTATTGACACGGGCACCTCCACAATTTCTGTACCGCGTAAAGATATAGGAAAAATCAATGAACTAATCATGGCAGACTCTGTAATTTTTGGTCGGTATAAGGTACAGTACTGCTTGAAAACTCTATATACTTAGTTTTGACAGCTGCAGTACAATTACATTCTTATATGAAGTACAGTGTTGTGTTTATTATTTTGCCTGTGGTATTTATATTTTGAATGCTAGAAAGGGAAAATAAATTATCTATATCAGCCTCCTATGTTTGAGTTTTCCCATACATACATTTATTTGTTTATATGTTCACACCAACGAGGTTTTTCTGCCTTAGACTGTTCTTTTTTTATTTAACATTTTCTGATATTTGTTTTTTACATTTTGTGTTTTCCCTTTGTTATATCTGTTGGATGCCAGGCCAAACAGTATGCATGAATTTGTTCACCTCAGGACTGTCTGAATGTTCTCAGTCTTATTTATACAGAATACATTACTATTTTATTTATGGTTAGGGCATGTTTTATTATATTGCTTTGGGAAATGTGTTTGCTATGTGAAAATAAAAATATTACTATTGTCAGCCTTTTAATCCAAGTTTTATATGTGATGTCTTTACATTAGTACTTAATGGAATGATTGTCTCTAGCACTCTGGCTGATCCAGGGTATTCTGTGCACGAGGTGCAGCAGCAGGTTCAGAAGAGTTATTCTACTGAGTTTCTGATGATGTATTATTCATGCTTCTTTGATACCTTAAATGTTTTAGGTACCATGTAACCTGATCAATAAGTTACCAGAAATCAACTTTGTCATCTCTGGGAAGAATTTCACATTGAAAGGGAGAGATTATGTTCATCAGGTAATTACAGCAGCATCTTTATTACAGATTTGTCTTTGTGATGTGCAATTATAGCTGCATATTTCTTATGGGTCTCATTGTTCTTTAATTATGGAGGGCACGTAATGAAATGTTCATTGATTTTCAGAAGAAATGTTACAGTTCGGTTACTGATGGTTACATGGTTTCTTTGCTGGTGAAGGGAATATTTTTCTTGCCAGCAGTAAGGGAAGGCAAGTAACAGTGGGATATGTAATGAGTGTGTGTAAAGCATAGGTAAAGCAATCCCTGTACAGGCATCAAGGTTTCCAGGAGGTTGAGGCTCCCAGATTTCATGACAGTTAGCACATGAAGGTGGTAAGGTCTTCAGCCTTATGCACCAGCCGCCTTTACCCCCAGGAAATATTCCTGGTACTCATTTCTGTTAGAGGCTGGTTCAACCCCAGGGCCATAGTATGGCTGGTAGAATTATGTCAATGTAAAATGCCAGTGACACCATTGGGGATCGAACCCGTGACCTTGCTTGTAGCGCAGTGCCGCTGTGCCACCATATGCCCCATAATGTGTATTTTTTATTATTTTCACTTCCTTGGTTTGTTCATTTCACTTACAATCTGTGATTTGTATAGGAAGGAACCACCATATAGCTTGTTAAACTGAATTCCCAGTGTCCAAGAAACATATATTTATTTATGTATTTATTGCTACCATATCTAATTGCTCAATGCATGGTTATGGATCATTAAAAAAGAAAGTATGATGGGAGTAAAAAATTAGTGCCTTCTGGTAGAAACGTATCAGAAAAAACTGCTGCTTGTATCTTGCAGCTGAACCCTGCAAGAAGAAGGTGGTAGTTTGCTCTGAAATATTAGCAGGTTCGTAGCAGACTGTATGATGACGTATTCCATATGACTGTAAATTTCAGTATGCTGTGAGAACCTGAGATCTCATATATGAAGACAGTTACTTGTAGAGAGGGTAAAAATTCTGTAAATGACCCAGAGTTACTTCTCCCATGTGGCCTACAGTGTGTGTTGAGCTGGTGTATGACTTAGCTGTATGTGTACTGGCCGCAGCATGGTGTTGTGTTAATGAGATGATTCACATGCATGTAAAATAACATGTTGCAGTTTGTATAATGCATATTCTTGAGAGGACAAAGTAGTGTGTAACCATACACTTTACATTATCTAATCCACGATATACAAATCGATCACACACACGCGTGATCCTTCAACCTTAATTTTCTTGCTGAACTTGCTTGGCTTCAGTACAGTGTGGTTTGCCATGTTATTTACATCATGACACATTTCTCTAGGTATGTATTCCACTGACTCCTGTTTTATCTTCCTGTTATACTGGCTTGTAATTAATTGTATTGTTACACCCACATATTTATTTCAGGGTGGTGAATTACTGCCTGAAACCTGTGTAACCCACTAATCAAACATCAGCACATTCTTATTAGAAAAACTTATTTTTAGATACTTTTAAAGTTGGGTTCCTGTGATTTTCATTTTACATCTGTAGATTCTTTCTGATACTTTTATTATTTCATTTCATGCTCTATAATGTATCTTCCGTCTTTTACCTCCCTGAAGATGGTAACATGGTTGGCCAAAACATGTAGGAGGTCGTTGTGTATATAGACTAATTTCAATATACTTCTGTGTATTTTACCTTTATCATTGCACCATGCATTTCATAGAATCATTTAATTAGCATACCAACTAATGCACATACATAAAATTTCACATTAAAACACTTAAAATTGCTCCATCATGTTTCGATCGTAAGATCATCTTCAGGGAGCTAAACTGTTCCTTGCTAAAGTCACATTTTTAAAAACATTCACTGATTACTTCCCTGTTAATATAAGGAAGTAATCAGTGAATATTTTAAAAATTGTGACTTAAGCAAGGAACAGTTTAGCTCCCTGAAGATGATCTTAGGATCGAAACATGTTGGAGCGATTTTAAGTGTTTTAATTTGAAATTTTATGTATGTGCATTAGTTGGTATGCAAATTAAATGATTCTGTGCATTAGTTGGTTATGTTATTGTGTATCATGTTTAACCATGCTTGTTTTCCCACAGTTGCTCTTAACTGAAATATTCTCTGTTTGCAGGTTTCACTTTTGGGTGCAGCCATTTGCTTATCAGCATTTGTTGAATATGATGGTTCGTACGGTTATGAGTGGGCTTTTGGGGCTTCGTTTATTTCCCAGTACTACACTGAATTTGATTTGGGTAATAACCGTATAGGGTTTGCATTAGCCAATGAGTGATTTTTGGCAGTACCAGCAGTACTTTCTCACACCTGATCTGACATCAGCATCAGCACTTGTTATTCCTAAGAATAAATACTGGGTTAACACTTCACATTTTTTTATGTTTTTGGTTTATACATTGTGACTGTTTATTATGCTATAATCAGGTTTGTTACAAGTTTCATAAGGTTTAGTGAAATAAGCTGCAGTTGATTATTACTTGAATATATGTAATTTGACTGTTTCATCACATTTTTTTGGAATTTTCAGTAAGGGGAATTGCATTTGTTTTAGTAGGGTTCGGAGTGTGTTTACAATATGTGATTTGAAGTCACCCATAATATGTGTGCATTAAGGATGCTGGAATATATTTCGTTATATCTGATAATCATAACCCTCAACAGTTATACACCAAAAAGAAAGTTTTTTGCAAGTGCCATGAGTTTGTTTTTCAAACCAGGGGATAGATTTTCATTGAAAAAGTTGTAAGGTAATTTGGATTGAGGAATTGCTTGTCACTTACCGTTTCACTGTGGTAAGTAAAAACAGCGTGTTTTCATGTTGTGATATAACAAAAGGCCAATAACATATGTGTAGTAACAGGTTTGAGGTATATTTGGAATATTGTGAAATTCATATTTAGGCCAACCACAGGCTTTACATATGTAAACATTTTTGAAGCATTTTTATCAGTGGCTAGGCACCATCTCTGTACTGCTGTGGCTCTAAACTTCAATCAGTTTTCAAGCTGACAGGGAATAACTGCTTTAAGAAAATTTAACCAGCATACAGTGGAGCCATTGTGTAAAGTATTGCTACTGACAGAAAATTTCTGTCTGAGAGTATTCAAAAGTCAGTGCTTAAATTTTTTGTATTTGTGAGTACCACAGTCTCCTTCAAGCAGGTAACCATTGTGCAGGCAGTACTTAATTAATATTGCCCCAAACAACATTTTTTTCTTTAACTGACAGAGACTTCTGATGAACAGTACTAGACTCAACAGTAACGTAGTTTTCACTGGCTGGTGGCAGATCTTCAGCAGCCAGACTCTAGGCTTTTTTTAATTAATTCTTGTGGGGGGGATAAGAATCTGTCTTACATTGCTTTGCTCTTTGGTGACTGGTGTGATTTTCAGCAATCTAGCTTCAACATTAAATAAGGACTTAAAAGTACTTGACTGCATGTTGCTTTATTGGTAATTTCATATGCACACTGTTCACCCATTTGGTTGCATGAGGCTAGCTGTGACCCTAAAAAAGGCAAACAAACCAAAACTGCTGAAAAAGAGTTAAACAGTACTGTAATGTGATAAGCATTTGAAATAAAACTTTGAATATGAGAAAATGTGCACTTAACAGCCAAAACTTACTATCCATTTATCCCATATTAATGTACCCTTTCCAACAAGTACCCAATGGCCATGCCAGTTTAAAACACTGGATCTCACCTTTCCCATAGATGATGAGGGTGAGCAGAAGCAAACCTTCAGGATTGTGAGTTTAATAACAGTAGTACTTCCAAATGAATATGGCCAGTATAATGATGTAGTGCAAAATGCAGTGCTTGGAAGAATATTCCTGTAGGGATGTGTTTATCATCATGAGCTCAATAACCCTCGATTGACCTTGGCTGCTTCAGTAGTTTTCCATCCCTCCTTCCCCCCACCCCCATAATTTTGGTCACCCAGCTTTTTTGTGACCCTGGGAGTGTGTCATGTACATACACAGAAATGTACCCAACACAGTGACCCAGCATTGAACATTCCATTACTTAGTCTTATAATAAATATATCCTGATACTGAAAAGGCATTGTATGAGGGTGTGACACACGGAAGGCTTGACCTGCATTATTACAGGGGAAAGAGTACCTGATGCAAGGTGTGGTCATTTCCCTTAAAGTTGGTGATTAACTATGGGTCATCATCTTGAATTCATACATGATTTTTGAAGTGGAACATACATAGCTGAAATAGACTGTTGAGCCAACCCAAGGTATATTTCATTTCATTTATTTTGTGTTCGGTAGATCCAAAAAGGTGGTATAACCCTCAGGATATAGAACATGTCAATATATAAGTTCATGCATCAGTATATAAGTGTAGACAATCTTATACAAATTTTCATTAGTAAAACAAGAAATGTCTTAAAATAACAAGGTTTTATATCCTACTTTGTGCTAATTCCTCTAATAGCAATGTTTCCTGCAGTAATGCTATATTTTATAGTAATATGATTTCTTATACTATTAAAATTTAAATACTTTTAGAGCCGACTCAATTCCATCGAGTCGTAAAAGTTTTACAAGTTTAAAGCTAGCTGATACTTATTTTAGGTTTTATAACTTATTGTAATTGAAGTATTCATCTGAAGTATAAAATGAGTGAAAATAAAAAAAGCTTTCCAAAGCGCATCTAAATTGATTTTTATTTACAGACAAGTCCTTTATTTGTGAAGGCAGGTTATTGAGCACCTTCATCACGTAGCAATATGTTCCCTTCTGATATATTGATGAGTTAGCTAATGGTTGGTGTAAGTTTGATTTGGTTCTAGTATCAATGTTGTGTATGTCCGAATTTTCTTTAAAATAGGTTTCTATTGCTAATCACAAAGAGCAGAAGTGAGAGTATATATTGGGATTGTAGTGGTAATATTTTTAGTTTCTTAAAGTATTCTCTACATGAGTCTCTCCTTATAAGCCCCATAATGATTCTTAATGGTCTGTTTCTGCAGTCTGAAGATAGTAGTACTATAGTATGAATTTCCCCAAAAGATTATTTCGTATGTCATTATGGAATGAAAATATGAATAATATATCATCTTTAATGAGTCCAGGGACAGATATGGTTTGTTCTAATTGCAAAGGTGGCTGAGCTTAGTTTAGGTACTATATTATCTATATGTGTTTTCCAGGAAAGCGTATTTTCTATTATTAGTCCAAGGAATTTTGTAGTGCAAGTTTTGGCTATTTTCTCATTTTTATGTCTA
>Ga0123354_10007303_pt1 | contig 16599 bp, 10 predicted proteins | sample TergutLab28metaG_2_FD_97872 | JGI IMG/M metagenome (GOLD analysis project Ga0123354, IMG submission 97872) | Labiotermes labralis P4 segment gut microbial communities from Petit-Saut dam, French Guiana - Lab288 P4 | ecosystem: Host-associated > Arthropoda: Insects > Digestive system > Gut ...
GCCCCCCCCCCCCCCCTCCCCAGCTGCTTTTGAATATTGTTATTCCATCTGGTGATTGCTTTTATGGCGTTTAATTGTGTTGGAAAGGTGGAAGGTCTTTAATGATTTTAAGTAAGAGGCAGAGACTGGTGGGTCTGTGCTTGGTATAGCCAAGTTGCAAAAACTTGCTGTCATTTTGTATAATTACTTTATGTGACAGTGAAGTTCAGGCTGTAAGATCACTGGCATGCCTATGTTGTTGTGCTGTCTTGGTGTGACGAAGTTTCACTCACTTATCTGTATCAGGCCAAGATGTGATTGACATACCTACTTTCATGGTGTGGTGAAAAGTAATGTTTAGCAGTGGTATTATCAAACCATTTTATGTTTTCAGAACAAACTTCTTCATGAAAGAGAACAAATATTTTAGTCAGGTCAGCTTCTGGCTGCCTTTTGGGTATGTGTTTGCACTTGGACTTTTCTTCACTGAAGACAGTCGCTTTACAAAGGTGCTGCATCGTGATCAGACAGATGAGTGGAAAGGTGAGGAGACGTCTTGTGAAGACAACCCACTAGTTTAAAGAAAGGTGTAAAAGTCACTTCAGGGATAATTTTACTTCATCTGTTTCCGATTTAGTATACTGGTGACATTTCACAAACATCAAAATGGCTCCTTACTAAATGTTTGAACACGTTAAAGTTGGACTATTACAGTGGGTCCATGTAAAATGTGCTTTGTATTATGTGTATGTTGTTTGTTTTTGATATTGCTGTTGTGCTACAGGAGATGCTGAAAGTCAGGCACCTGGAATGTAATATCATATAACTAAAATTCTACTCTATTTTTATCTGGATATAGAACTTGTTCCCACAATGCAAGAGCAGTTGAGAAGTTTGGGTGTTTAGAAAGAAAGTTTTTAGGAGAATATTTATAATTTAAATTGCAAGTAATAGGTTAGTGGCGAAATTTACATATAGTGGAGGTTTACAGTTCAATGTAGTTTTGTGTATGTGATTAAATATCACGACAGGCAGTGTACATATAATGTAACATTGAGATGTATTTGCATGACCATTGTTGGAGTGGAAAGGCAATAAGCATTACATATTCTGAGTGTGTTTGTTTGTAGGCCTAGGTATCCAGCATGAGATGCTCATGTGCCATATTTTCATCTGTGGCCTGTCTGGCTGTACAATTTTTTCCATATCATCTCATAAAAGGCATGATTTTAAAAAAAAGTTATTGGAACATAAAATGCATGTTTAACTTTGTCTGCAACTTTGGTCTGAAACGTTTCTCATTCTACAAAGATTAAGCGAGATGTTATTATAAATGTGCATTGGTCTTAATGTAAAGTACCTGTTATTTTCGTCAGATTTTAATGGAACTTGAATTGTCTGAGTGGGTGGGTAGATAGACACACAAGCAGGCAGGCAGACAGGCAGGCGGGCGGGCGGGCGGGCAGGCAGGCAGGCATATAGATAGATAATACCAAATACTGGATAAATAGCATAAAACTGATCACTCATCCTCAGCTTGTGCCATGGTTGAGAATGTTTGGAGGTCTGCCCCCATTCCCCATACATTTTCATGTTGTGCTTAATTAAGCACCAGGGTGACTTTACCTTTTACATTAGGTAAATGGGTTGTGGCATGTAAACTTGATTATACTAACTTTACGATAGTGGTCCCTTCCCAAGAACAAATAATGGCCTAATCAGCTGAGTGATTATCGTTTGCTCGAAAGGGATCGGTGCTGTAGAGTTTGTTCATATGTTAGCTTGTTGATTATTACCTAGGTAGTTAGTTGAGTGGTTAACTTGCTTATTAAACAAGAAACTTCATTAATTTTATAAATGGCACTTATTTTTGTTGGTTAGTTGAGAACTAGGTGCATTATTTTGTAGTTAGGAGATAGTGCATTTGTTAAAGTCTGCATTTTAATGTTTTCTGTAGGGTGGATGCAGTTGGTGATCCTCATCTATCACATGACAGGTGCCAGTGGCATTCTACCAATCTATATGCATATCCGTGTTCTTGTGTCTGCATACCTGTTCTTGTCTGGGTATGGGCATTTCTGCTACTTCTGGCAGCGTGGTGATGCAGGGCTGGTCCGCTTCTTCCAGGTATTGTTTGTAAATTATGCTAGTGGGTTGTTAGAGATGATACTAAGCTGTATGATGAGTAGTGGCAAAATCTCTTACAAAAAAGGGGCTTCAAATTCAGTTCATACTGACACTTTGGAAGCTGTGGGCTGCAGAGGATGGTTGAGGTAAGGCTGGTGCTCCACTGAGCTAGTTTCCAAGCTCTTTTTAAGTCTTGTTTAATGCTGCTTATTGTTTGGGGATGTTATGGGTAAGTCTCCGTACTTTTGGCTGCTTTGATATGGTTTGAAATAATAAATGATACTGTCTGTCTGTTGTAAAAAAACATCATACTTTGTATTTTTGACATAGCATATTTCATCACATAATTCATGAACCATCTCTCTTTCTTGTGAGGAGAGGAACAACATAAATGAATTTCTGCATATTGTCATATATTCAGTTCGTACATGTGAAACACATCATCAACAACTAGGTATAATATCTAAACATGTGGATTGAGTGTAAGAATATCATGTTTGGAGTGGTCCAGCAATAATCTTTCTCTTTTGTTTACTGCATGTCTTTTGATCTCAAGTCTCTACCTTGCAGCCATGGAAATGAAGAAGACAAGGTGCAGAATCATTTTTGAGAAATATGGTGGGCATGACACGAAGATCGTCGAGATCTGTGATCAGCAATTTTGCTGCTTTGCTTAGTATATATAGCATTTCATGAAACATGTTATGGTGTAGACAGAAGTTACATAATGCATTAAGACAGTCAGCATGCCATGTGGGTGTTTCCACGCAAAATATGGGTTCCTATGTTTGACCAGGCAGCAGCATAACATTACTACATTATAGTGTGTTTCTGTTGGCAGGTTCTGTTCCGACTAAACTTCATGACAGTCACATTGTGCTTGTGTATGAACCGCCCATACCAGTTCTACTACTTTGTGCCTCTGGTGTCCTTCTGGTTTCTTGTGGTGTATCTTGTTTTGGCACTTCCACCACAAGTCACTGCCGCCACCTCTGAGAGCAACCCACTGCAGTACCTCTACTTGGTGCTCAAATTTGTAGGCTTGTTCAGTGTCATCACCATTTTCTACATGTCTGAGGTGAATAGTCATGAACAGAAAGTCTGTTATAAATTCATTAACTTGCCTATTACCATAGTATGTGCAAGAATTCCAAGATGTTTCATAAAGATGAAAAAAACAGAAGGCCACACTTTGCCATAGGTGATTGTGAGATATGAGGCTGGGTAAACACCAGGCCTTATCTGGACATGATTGTGAAAATCTTAATCTCTGTAGGAATTTAACCTTGGATGTCCAGCCTATATCTTGTTGCTTTATGAGTGCACTGTTGTGGCAGGCAGTAATTACACTGGTTGGCATCAATTTTCTCCTTGAAATCATTTTGGTAGATTTTTATTGGAAATAGACTTACAAACTCAAATGTGTGCATAAAATTATATCACCCTCCATTTGGATGATACCAGTTGTTATCTCATTTGAATGGCCGAAAACTGAAATATGGGGCTGGGCCAAAGGTTGTTTATGCTGTTCATTTATTTTTACTTATTTAAGTCACTTAAATGCCTAGAGTGATATTGCCTCAGACTATATCTCAAACTGAAAAGGCTTCCTTCCAGCTGTTTAGCATCCTTTTAATTTGCAAATTAAAGGGATGTTAAACACCAACACAGCAACAAAACAAAGGCTCATCAACTTGGATCACAGCTTAAGAATTGGAATCTTCTTGAGAAAGGTGCAGTAGTTTCATTTTGTATGAAGAGGCTATCAGACATAGCAACATATTACTCAGTGGATGGTGAAATAATATTCAAGATTTAATGGAAGAATTGCAACTTGAACACACCTCTGGGTAATGGAGGCTTTTCATTCATTCATCTAAGGTCATTTTGAAGATGGTGTTACTCCACAATGGAAATAAGTTCCCTTCTGTCCCACTGGCTCATGCAGTTCATATGAAAGAAATATATGAGAACCTTCAGGTTATGCTGCAAAAAATATGCTAAGAAGAACACAGGCAGAATGAATATGCTGACCTAAAAGTTATAGCAATGCTGACTGCCCTGCAAGGCAGATACACTAAATCCTGTTGCTTTTAATGTGACTGGAACAGCTGAGCAATGGACTGCCACCACAGAATAAAAAAAATGGCCACTCCATTCAGAAACAACACCAGGTCAGAAAAATGTGGCACTTCCTGCTTCGGGGGATAAGTCAAAAATCAATTTGTCTCCGTTACATATCAAGCTCGGTTTGATAGAAATATCTGTGAAAGCAATGGAAAAATAAAGCAGGGGTTTGCCTATTTAAGGCAAAAATTTCCCAAAATAAGTGATACCAAGGTGAAAGAAGAAATTTTTGTTGGTCCACAAATTGCACAACTATTCGAAGACCAATACTTCAGTACAGAATTAAATTCTACAGAAGGAAGAGCCTGGAAGTCATTTGAAAACATCTTCAGAAACTTTCTAGGCGAAGAAAAGGCCGAAAATTTCTGTGAAATTTTGCAGGAACTAATTTCATCATAGGCAGTACTATTGAAACTTCATTTTCTGCATTCCCTTGTGGATTTTTTCCTGAAAACATGGGAGCTGTCTCCGATGAACATAGTGATTAGTTCCATCAGGATATTTCCCAAATTGAAAAGAGGTGCAGTAGAAGATGGAGTCCAAGTATGTTGACTGACTGGTTTTGGAGTCTTATAAGGGAGACAGCAACTGGCAAAAATAAGAGGCAAAAGAAGATGAAGTGCATGTTTAGTGAATTTTTTTTTTTTTTAGTTAGGATACTGTATATAGAGACATAGTTCATTATTTGATTTTGTATATTGTAATTAGCAACCAATATATTACTTTTTTTTTTGTGGGCTGGGTAGCTCAGTCAGTATAGGGACTGACTACGGGCTGTATGGTCTGGGATCGGATTCCGGTGGGGACGAGATTTTCCATCCGTACGGACCAGCCCTGGGACCCACCCAGTCTCCTGTAAAATGAGTACCGGGTCTTCCCCGGGGTAAAGTGCGGCCATGGTGTGCTGCTGACCACTCACCCTGTTCTAGTGCCACGGTCATGGAAGAGTAGAGCTATACCTCTACCCACCCTCTGGGCCAAACTGGGCCGGTAATGGGATCACTTTACTTTTACCTTTATATTACTTTTCTTCTAGAAACACAGCTTTTTAATTTAATCCTCTCTTCCTTAACGTTGGTGGGTAATGGGGCAATTTGGTTATCATATTCTGATTCAACAATGTCAAAACTATTAGAATCACTGTGAATTTTAACAGGGATAGATTTTTTTTATTTGGCTGACCGGTGTTGTCTGTAGTTGCTTTAAACATGGACTTGTGCTTTTTTTTTTTTAATTTCAGGTTTTCTTTGAAAAGGTGTTTGTCACACGTCCATGGAAAGCTCTATTTGTGACGACAGATGATGATATACATGAATGGTGGTTTAGATGGAAACTGGATCGATACAGGTGAGTGTTATGGGCCCACATTTTGAAGTAGCATAAGATGTTCATCAGTTGGTTTCCACCTGAGAGTGATGTAGGAATGAAACCATTGATGATAAATTATAGTAATACTTTTCTGTACAAATACTTTACCTTAACATGCATTGTTGTTCCTTTGATCTGGTATGTGATCCACTTGTGACGAATTACATAAGGTGATTTTCAATTTCTGCATTTGTCTGTTAAATCGAGAACATTTGTTGTGGTGTAATGGGATTAAGATGCGTAATGGATAACTGGTGGAGGTACAGAAAATTTACCTGACACCATATTTATTACAGTAACTAAAGAAAATATAATTCATAATGTGTACACATGCTTCCCGTATATAGAACTTTATTTTATGCTTTCTGATAATCTGTAAATTTGCCTGTAGTGGTTTTATATAAATGTAGAAAGAGTAAGGTTGAATAAGACCTTAAATCTCTTATATTTTTATATAGGCATTTAAACACTAATTGTTGAGAGCTTCTAAGCAAGTCATTCGTGTTCTGCAACCACCAGACTGTTGGGTGTAAGCTTCAATGCCTTCATGTCCAGAGCTATAGCTTTAACAGATAAATTGCACATGAATGGTCTAACATGTGTGGTGTCAGTCTGGTAGCTTTTGTTAGTATGTTGGGTGGCAGTATTCAGCACATGTAGTTCTTCACATATCGCCAGAGGAAGAACACCACAGTGTGAAGTCAGTGATCAAGTTGACCATGTGATAGGCTTCTGTCTTCTACTCACCATCCCAACTATGTTTTATCTGTGTGTGTGTGTGTGTGTGTATGTCAAGCTATCCAGGTCCCATTGTTTTGTACTGTAAGCCAGTGTGTTTCTCTGCATTGCAGCATATCATATGGGATGGTGTTTGCAGTGGCATACCTGCTGGCACAGCGATATAATTTCCTTGATGACAACAACCACAGCAACCTCTTTTCGCCAGGCATTGCATTGTCAGCAACCCTGGCATCTATCATTGGCATGGGCAGTTACACAACATTTTCATTCCTGTGCCGCAACAAGCTTGAATGTAATGAGATTCATTCCTACACAGTGTTTGTGCCTGTAAGTGGTTTTTCATGACATGCTTATCAACATAGGCAAATTATTCTCGTACTCCAGTAATGTAAGGATGAGGGTGTGTCATAGCACAGGCATTTAGGCAATGACTTATCACCATTGGGGTCCTAGGTCAGTCTAGAGTAGTTAATGTGGAATTTATGGTAGATAAATTGGCACTGGAACATGTCTTTCTTCATGTTTTCCTTTGCCAATTGTTATCCCACCTGTGCTTCATTTTCATTGGCCATTGGGGTGGTACAGTAAATCAATTTGAGGACACAGTAGCAATGCACGCAGTCTCACCCCTTTCTTACATCTTGAAAAAGAAATGAATGATAATCACACATGTCCCAGCATTGTGCACATGAAACATGTTCCAGAAAGAGCACGTGATCCCTATGTTGTATCATGTTTCAGTTTGTTTTATGGGATTGTCAGGAATTATAAATTACTAATAGAGTCCTGTGGTCAGTTTCTGTGCATGGTGTGCAGTGTGGGAAACTGTCATTTTACTTGCTTCCATTTTGTGTCTCCCCCCCCCCCTGCATATGTGTGGTCTATTTCCCTTCTAGTGCTGATATTATGAATGAGTGAAACTATACCTCTACTCCCAATATATTTTCATGGCATGTTTAGTGACTTTAACTGCACTAATTTACATTGTTTATTTCAGTTTTCTACTGTCATTTGCATCAAGTCGTCACATTAATGACCCATCTGCACATGTAATATTTTTATTTTCTATTTATTTGTTTGGTATTCTGAATCATTTACTGGTCCTGTATATTAATATTTGTGGAAAGTACGTGTATTAATATTTAATTTAATTTTAAAGGATTGATATCTTGTACATTATTGTCTTATTGCATGGAACATGTTTTATGTTTTGGATTTGATACTTTGATTTTCAGGGTGTGTAGATGTGTAGATTCAGTCAGCTGTAAGCATATTTCTAGTAGGTTATGAAGTAGTCACATACAACCTTTTAAATATATGACACTGTTACCTTCTAATAGCAATATGCATTTTTTTATACTCACCATCTCTAAAATGCCACATATGCAGCTGGAATGGTTTGTTATTTACTGTATTTAAGTGGAAATTTAAATGTATATTCCACATTTTATATGTTCCATATCCATACATTAAGGAATATTTACATCATTGTAATAAACCAACAAATGCACACTGATAAAATAGGCTTTATCATTCATTAATATTCACATTTTATCATTATTCTTGTGGTGACACCTTGAAGTTGGTCACAAAAGCAAGTGAAACATGTAGGTGAATATTAATGCATGATAAAGCATATTTTTTCAGTGTGCTTTTGTTGGTTTATACATAAATGTATATTCCACATTTTGTTGATGGTGTTTCTCATTTTACACTAAGGTTGTCTTAACAACTGTAGCCTCTTTTTTGAAAGTCTGTTGCCATGTGTAATATTTGGGCCTTTGAAGAGTGCATCTTCAGCATATTACTATTTTTTGTGATAGGAAATTGTAAGGTGCAGAGTAGCTACATGCTAATGTGGTTACTAAGACATCTGGTAGGCATAGAGGTACCATCAGCATGCAATATACCAAATTTTTCTTTGTTTGAAATGCCTATTATACTCAGTGCAAACAATTTTTGATTAATTGTCTGTCAGTTATTTTGTGGATATTACACAGGCTATTCAAAAAGTAGTGGCTTCACATAATTATCTCAACCAAGCAGTGTGAATTTGAAGTGATATGCATCCCAACTTGTTGGTTGTTCCTTGTCCTTCAGTTTGGTGTGCAGTACAGCTTGGAAGACAGTGGTTTGCATTGTTTGTGGTTCAAAATGGATTACTTGTTCTCAATGCCATGAAAGCACATCAGATAGCGAGCTGCTGCTGAGTTTTTGACACACACAAATATGAAACTTCCATTTAAATTAATTGGTGATTATTGGCTTTCTATGGTGAAGATACTGTGGACATATGAATTGTGCATCACTGGGTGAGAAAATCAAGGGATAGTGGCAGAAATTTGGACCCAAATGACCAGCTGTGGTCTAAAAGGGCAGTCAGAGCAACTCACTATTTGAACAGGCAAGAAGCTGACAAACTTACTAAAGAAAATCAATGAATTTCTAAGACAGCCCTGGCATAAAAGTTAAACATTGGTGTCATTAGTGTCAGTGAGATTGTTGCGGGTTTGGGTCACAAAAAAGGTGAGTGCTTGGTGGGTGCCATGTCATTGCACACCTGAAATGAAGAGAGCAAGGCTGAGAGCAATTACCTGCTGGCTGCAAAAGTGAGAGTAATGATTTTATGCACAGCATTGTCTCAGGGGACAAGAGGTGGGTGCATCACTGTGACCTGAATTGAAAGGCCAGTCACTTGAATATTGTCACCCCACTTTTCCCAGAAAATAAAAATTCTAAGACTCAACCTTCAGCTGGAAAGTGATGCTTAACATTTTCTGGGACTACAGAGGCATCATCCACCAGGAGTACATAGTCAAAGGTACGAAAATCAACTCAGAGTATTATGTGAAGACCCCAACAAGATTTACAGAATGACTCAGTCACGTTTGTCAGTATATATTAAAAAAAAACTGATGTTTCTTCAACATGATAATGCAAAACCCCACACTGTTTCTGCCACTTTAGTGGTGATAGAGAGCGTCATATATGAAGTTGTTCCACATGCTCCCTACAGCCTGGATTTGGCACCATCTGACTTCCAGTTGTTTGCAGTTCTAAAGAAACAACTCAAAGGAATCATTTCACATGTGATGAAGAAGTTCAAGCTGCTATGGGAAAACAGTTGGTAACAGCCTACATGGAAAATGAGGTGTAGAAACAAAGTACTTGTCCTATCCTATATTTTAAGTTTTGCTTCGTCCTGATACCTTGTCTGGTTGTAAAGACACAAATATGAACAAATACGGAGGCATTCCTAGCCATATTAATACTTACCTTTCAATCACAGAAGTCTCATTTGTGTGGTTCTAGCTGTAATATAAGTTATGTTTATGTATAAGTTGTATACAAACAACTACCTTGCTCATAGATCAGAGCAAAATTACAAACAGTCATTTTGCTATGTAAAAGGTAAAAGGTAAAGCAATCCCATTACAGGCCTGGAGTGACCCAGATCATTTTGCTATGTAACATGTTTAAATTAGGTGGGTTGTCAACTATTGAGAAAGGTTTAATTGTGCAGTATATATTATTTTGGGTTGGAAAACCCAAAAGAAAAGACTGTTTGGTTTGGCTAGGCATAGATGGGATGAAAGTTATTAAAATGAATCCTAAACAAGTAAGGGAGCGTTGCAAATTGAAGGTATCTGAGAACAGTGCTGCGGATAATATTTAAACAAAAAGATGTTGTGCCAGGAGGGTGAAGAAAATTTTATAATGAGGCACTCTTTAATTTAAACATAACATATGTAATACATACTCTTCACCACATATTATTAAGGGGATCAAAACAGGAAGATGAAATGGGTGGGTTGTGTGACATTAATAGCAGAGCTGAAAAATTCTTTTTGCATTGTTCATTCATTCCATGGGCATATGCAGAATGTGACGATTCCTTGCTGTTCTCAGGAGCTTCTTCCATTCCTGTCTGTTACAAACTTTTTCCTGCCACCCTTCTTCACCAACTATTCTTCCAACCTGTCTCACCTCATCTTGCCATCTATTTCTTGGTCTACCTCTCAATCTTGTTGTTCCCAAATTCATATGTAATACCCTTTTGGGAATTCTATTTTCATCCATTCTCTGTACATATTCATATCAATGTAATCTATTTAACCTTATTGTCTCTATTGGGGTAGGTTTTTTTTAACACTTGCATAAATTCCTTTATTGGCTAATATCCTCCAATTTTCTTTTTCATCGTCATATATTGGGCCTAAAATTCTTCTATACACTTTACTTTCATAAATGTTCAATTGTTATCTATCTCTCTTTGTTAGTGCCCAAGATTCTGATGCATATGTTAACATTTTGTCTATTATTGTGTTCTTTAGTCTTAACTTTAGTTTCTTTGATATGTTTTTATTTTTAAAAAATGTTGTAGCATAATGTATGTTTTGTTAGCATTTTTTATTCTTTCTAGCAAGTCTGTTCGGTTATTGTTATCTTCATTAAGTATAACTCCTAAATATTTAAAATTTTCCACTCTTTCAAATTTGTAATTTTTTTGTTTTCAAGTGTCCTATTTTATTTTTCTTAAAACTGTTTTTCTTTTCCACTAACATATATTTCATCTTGTCTTGGCTTACCTCAGTCTGAACTTTCTGGCACTGTTTTCCGTTTCTACAAAAAGTTGTCTTATTTCTATTTCATTTTTTCCAATTAATGCAATGTCATCTGCATATGCTGATACATTCAATTGTTCTTCGCCAATCTTTATACCACTAGGAGCCATTTTTATACTTTGTATAACTTTTTGTAATGCCAAATTAAATAATGTTGGTGATAAAGGATCACCCTGTTTCAAGCCTCTTTTATTTTCAAAAAAAAAAAATGACAATGTTCCTTCTATTCTAACTGCACTTCTTGTCTTTTGTACATGCTTTACATATATGTATTAATTTAGCAGGAATTTTGAATTCCTTCTTACATTCCCATAGTGTATCCCTATGTCTAGAGTCATATGCCTTTTGAAAATCAATAAATAAATATTGTACATTCTGATTATACTCCCAAAGTTTCTAGTTTATTATTTTCAGTGCAAATATGTTGTCAATTACAGATCTTCCATCTCCAAATCCATTCTGATAGTCCTCCATAACTTTTTCCGTACATGGTTTAATTTTTCCCAATATTATATTCGACTAAATTTTGTAAGCTGCATTTCCCTGTGCTATTCCCCTGTAATTCTCACACCTATCTCTGTCTCCTCTTTTGTGTATAGGAACTATTATTATTTCTTTACATTCTTCAGGTGTCCTTTCCTCATCCCAGATTTGTCTTACTAGTTCATGCATTCTATTCAGTAGTTTATTTCCTCCGTATTTTATTAATTCTGGATTTATTCTACCAGTTCCAGCAGTCTTGTTATTTTTTAAGTTTCTTATTGCCTTTATTACATCTTTTATAGTGAGTTCTTCTACTTCAACTTCGCTAATATCTTTATTTCCTTTTTTAATTAATTCCCTTGGTTCTTCTGTGTTCAGTAATTTGTCAAAATATTCTTTCCATATTTCTGCTTTCTCTTTTGTATTCATTGCCAATTCTCCTTTTTTGTTCCTAATTATGCTAAATTTATGTTGATATCCTTTCATAAATTGGTTTATGTTTGATACATTTTCCTTGTGGTATTATTCTTCTGATCTTCTTCTATTGATTCTGTTACATTTTTAATGTATGTCTTTTTCTTATTCCTAATTATTTTGTGAGCTTCTTTTCTTTTATGGTGATACTCCTGCTTTTCCTTCTCTCTTCTTCCTTTTATCAACCACTTTTCTCTTGCTTTCATTTTTTCTATTGCAAATTTGCATTCCTCATTGTACCATTTATTTTTAAATGTTTCTGCACCTTCATCCCTTTTTATAAGCAGTTGTTTAGTTTCCTTTATTATTGCTTTAATGTCTTCCCATTTTTTATTAATATTATTGTCAATACTATCTTCATCGTCCAAATTTTCCAGTGTTTCAAACTCATTATTAATATCTATAGCACATTCTTGTTTCCACTTTGGATTTTGAAACGTATTCACCATTTTTCTTTTCTCATTATATTTATTTCCAGTTTTTTACCCTTAATTTCATTTTAAAATTTATCTTCAGTAAGTTATGATCTGATCCAACGTCTGGTCCCCTTAGTGCTCTGATGTATGTTATTGCACTCCTGAATCTGTTGCTATTTAATACATGATCTGTTTGGTTCGCTGTCCTGCCGTCTGCTGAATACCATGTCTCGTGAATATTTTTATATGGAAACGTTGTGCTTCTTACATTTAAACCATTAGATATCACAAACCGAATCATTTTTATTTCATTTTTGTTAGTTTCATTATGTAAACTTTCATTGCCAGTGGTGGGTTTGTATATGCATTCTTTACCAACTTATGCACTAATATCTCCAAGTATTATTTTGATATCTGACCTAGCTATTTGATTTATATTTTGCTCCAATAAATTGTAAAATTTTTCTTTTATCTCTTCAATTTTTTCATTTGTTGGTGCGTGGACATTTATCAGAGTACATGAAAACCCTTTAGCTTTTAATTTCAAACAGCATATTCTTTCATTTATAATTTTGAAATCTTTAACATATTTTAAAAATTCACCACTTACGTAAATCCCGCAACCAAATTCATGTTTTTTACTTTTTAATCCACTACTGAATAAAGCAAAGTTATCAGATTTTTGGATACCACTTTCCAACTGAGTTTCCTGAAGCGCTACTACATCGAAGTCTAAATTTGGCAATTCATTGTGGAGCACTTTTAGCGCTCCTGACCAAATTAGGCTTCTTACATTCCAATTTTTATATTTGTTTTCCAGGTCCATTCATCATCAGTTATCCCTTCCTTCTGAGGCTCCTTTGAGAAATTTGTAACCGTATATTTTTTACTTAGCTGGGGGGGTTAGCCCATCGTAAAACCCTTAACCAGAAGGGCCAGGATTTTTGATCAGGGTTTACTCCCTTATACAACTTGCTCTCTCCACAGCTTCCAGAGCATTGTCTACCCTTAGTTTGATTTTGGAGTGTCCTTCTCCTAGGAGGGTTGCAACCAAGCTCAAGGGTCCCTCCTACCCTATCTGATAGACCTTTATGATCAGGTTCATCAGACCCCCTTGCTCTTTCTACTCGGTGACCCATGCTGTCGAAGGGGTTGGTTACCTCAACCTTAGCATGGGTTACTGACCTTAACAGGACTCACTGCTAGTAGGCAAGAGTGGGGTAGGAGTGGAGAGGTATGTAGATTTTCATCTTCCTGTTGAAAATCTTATTAGGTATCATGTACCTTCACACCACACTCCCATATGGGTCCCCATTTGTTATTGTAGTAGGAAAAACTGAAAAAGAGGAGACCACTTGGGAGAAGGGAAGATTTGAGGCTAGTATGAAAGTGTATATTCAGAAGAGCTAGAATGTGAGGATGTGAACATGATATTGAACCTTCATGTTCATAAAAGATTTTTTTTTTCATTAGTTGAATGAACATTAGTTTCTGAAGAAGGGCTGTGCCCCATGGAGTAGGTTAGCTGATTGATTGTTTCCTTGCTTGCATGCTTAGAGTAATAAGGTATTAATATGTGAACTGGACTTAACAGCAAAAGATAAGTTCCAAAAGTAGGTGTTTTTAAACACATCAGTGAGTTGTCAGGTGTCATTCAGACAGATGGTCCAGCTCAGTAAATGTCAGCTTCAACACAGTTTAATCAGTTCATGAATAACTTGTTATAAGAAGCTTGTAGAATGTTAGTAATTATGCTTTGATTACAGATGTAGATTTAGTTTTGTAATGTTGGCAGATTGTGAGCTACATAGTGCTTCGCAACATATCTGGAGTTCTAAGGACTCGCTACTCCAGTTTCTTCGCCTGGTTTGGTCGAATCTCGCTTGAACTGTTTATCAGTCAGTACCACATATGGCTAGCAGCAGATACACATGGCGTTCTGGTGTTGGTACCAGGATACCCTGTTCTGAATGTGATGATCACATCATTCATCTTTGTGTGTGCGGCACATGAAGTGCATCGTTTGACGTTTGTTCTTATGCCTTATGCTGTTCCTTCTGACTGGAGGCTTGTGCTGCGCAATGCTCTTCTATTTCTGGGGGTACTAATCCCTATTGGGATTCATGACGGTATGTTCTGAGTCTTGTTGAGTGGAAATGCCTCAAGAGACATTGTTTCATGAAAATAATATAAAAACTGATTCAGTCTTAGAACATGTGCAAAGCACGTTGAAACTTTTCATAGCCTTTCAATTGCTAGGCTGTTTCATAACATCCAATTAGATCCCCATTTAATGTTTCTCCATGGACGATGGATTTGAACATTAAACCAAAGAAAACGTTGAATGGAAATAACATTGATATGGAGCTATGACCATAAAATTGAATGCTAAGTGAGGGAACACTTTAAATGAAGAAATGTTACATGGGGATTTCCCTGACCTAGAGAGACCTTCGTGAACAAGATAAGGAAAGAGCACGTAAAATAATTTACTATTTTTGTGTCATCCCTTAACATAGATGTACATGAATGTGTACAGTAGAAACATAGCCTGTCAGCATTAGCAAGTTTAGATCCTGACATAACCTGTCTTTATCAGTTCGTTTGGTTGTCTTGCATTTAAAGGATTACCACATTTTATGAATTAGAACTTTTAAATAACACTGACTACGATTTCCAACTGCCTTGCAATGAAATCTTCTTGAGTGAAGTCCTGTGAAGACGGTGTTTGTGTACAGCATTTTTGTTACTCTGTATTCTTAGGGGTGGATATGATGAGCGACATGCCCATACACTGTATTTACTCCCAGTGTATACTCTTTGGAGCCCTTCCCAAGTGGAAGCAGTGGGTGGAGCCAAGTAATCAGTCATTACGCCCTATGTTCCTTAACCTGAACACTAGTAAATACTAGTTGGCAAGGTTCTGTTGTACAGACAAATTGATGGTGGCTGAGCACTGGTTAAGCATGGAAGACATAAGGTATGGGCTAGACTGACTGGCTCCTTGAACTGTGTAGTGCAGGAGACAATAGAGTCTAGCTGCATCCTAATAACCCCAGCAGAGTTACAGGAATCACTTTGAAGATGCTGACAGTACCAAGCCACCAAAATGTTGCAGTGGGTATAGCCAGTGGAAAACATCAGAATGAAGGATCAAATGACAGAATCCCCTAGTGTCCACGTTTAGCAACATGGACTGTGATAACTGACTTTATGGTTCCACCCAGTTACCCTAGGAGTCTGTACTTGGGCAGGACACTGAGCTCCAATGCATACTTTGGGTACAAATGTAACATGCCAACCACATCACTCATTACATCAACCCCATATGACATAGACAAACAGTCTGTGAAATGTTAGGTGCTAACTCCACCTATATGGCTGATGGTTTGAGACTGAATTACATATAATTGCTGTGAAAGCTTCAGATCTTATGAGAGATTCTAGTTAGAGCTTTCCAATCAGAGTCTTCTGTTATGTGGAACAATAACCTACTTTTATCACCATTAATATTAGAGTATATCATAATTTATTAAATTGCTGTATCACCATTTACAGTGGTTTTAGCCTATCTTGACATGTCATGTTTTGTGTACAGTTTAACTAAAATGACTCCTGGTCACCTTTTACTTCAAAATTGTATTCTTCAAGATCTACCAATATGCACTTTCAAGAATCTGTGTGTTCTGAATGAATCTCTACTTTTCACTGTGTTATTTAGAACACTAGTGATGAAGTAACCACTGGTATGATTAAATATGTAGGTCAACTCCACAGCTATCAGTTTCATCATATGAAGCAGCCTAGCTTGTCTGCACAGTATGAATGGCATCCTGATTCTTTGCTTCTGCATTTAGTGAATATTTTTTCTGGTCCTGACTAAAGCCTCATACAAACATTATACTGTATAATTTTCCCACAGATAGTGAATTTAAATTTAGTGTCAGAAATTTTTTAACTTCCAGAGCTTTCACTTTGATTTAATGTGACTGTGTCTGATACAGCAGATGATATTCACTTTTTCTATCTACCACAAATGAATACTGCACTGCCATAATCCCTGGCGAGTGGTGTCACATGCTGAACCCACACTGAAACCACACTTGCAGCAACATAGTTTCTTCAGTTCTTGACAGATCTTATGCGTATTGGACCGTGCATCATCTTGATATTTGAATAATGGTTGACCAACTAGATGACACTTGCTTTATTATATATTGCTTAACATGTTTCAGACGTTAATACGTCCATCTTCAGGA
>Ga0123354_10007304_pt1 | contig 16599 bp, 10 predicted proteins | sample TergutLab28metaG_2_FD_97872 | JGI IMG/M metagenome (GOLD analysis project Ga0123354, IMG submission 97872) | Labiotermes labralis P4 segment gut microbial communities from Petit-Saut dam, French Guiana - Lab288 P4 | ecosystem: Host-associated > Arthropoda: Insects > Digestive system > Gut ...
CGGAAAATACGACGGCAAGCGCGACAAAATCCTGATTGACCGGAACGAATGTGAAGCTCTTGTATCTTCTATTAACCACAGCCCGATAAAACGAGACGAAGGGCGCACTTTTTTGGATAAATCCTCTGAACGGCTGCCGTTTGATGAACAGGCATATAATTCCACACAATTGGCATCGGTGCTCATGTATTTGCTTTGGGGCGAATATAACAAGCTGCTCCTGGATTCCGATTTAAGCCAGGAAGCGCCCAAAGGGGCGGGAGCTTACATGAGTTAAGTGTTAAATCTTTCATTCAAAATAAAAATAATTGAGGAAATATTTGGAATATTACCAAAAGGTTATTATTTTTGTAATGTCAAATTGAAAATAAAAGTTATGAACGAAAAAGGGAAAAATTATCTAAGCAATTTAATAATGGCTCGAATGGAAGCAACAAGCAACGTTGAATATTATCGCGGATTAACTGAAATCACAGGGAAAAGTTACGAAAAAGAAATCAATGAGAATCTGGATTTGATTAATTGGATAAATAAAATTGAGAGTGAATTAAACAAGAAATAAAAAAATTGCAACTTCTGTAGTGGAAAGGGCTAAAATTAAAATTATGAATTTAACAATAGAATTTAACAAACTTCAGGATTACATGAATAATCGTGATACTGACGAGTTCAAAACTTATTTGAAAGAATTATTTGATAAAAGTAATTCGGATGAAAAAGAAGCTATTTCTTTGTTCATGGAAACCGAATTGAAAAAATCAACTGACAAAATAAAAAATACAGTTAATGACATCCAAATCAGAATACAATTGGAAGACATAATTGATATTCTTCCGTTATCGTACATTTCTAAAAAGTATTTTAATAAAACACGACAATGGTTGTATCAGCGTATAAATGGGAATATTGTAAACGGGAAGTCGGCAAGATTTAATGAATCGGAAATACAAACATTCAATTTTGCCCTTAAAGATATTGGTAATAAAATAGGCTCAATCGCTATTCATTCATAGCGTTTGTTTTAATTTGACACCGAAATCCCGTGCTGAGCCTCGCGGGATTTTTTTCGCCCAAAATTTTGCTCATCCAAAGATTTTGTATTAATAAAAGTCCCAAAATTATGCAAGCAACAGGCATATTCATAGAACATAATGCTAAAGGCATTCCCAATTTTGCACGCATTGAATTGCAAAAATACATTACAAACTAAAAATGCAATGAAAGAAAAGATTGATATTTACGAAAAATTTGGAGATTTTCTACTGAATTTAATTTAGTTGATTGTTGGCGGTATTATTTTGACTTCTATTATCGCTGATAAATCTATAAATCAAGTTGTTTTGTATTTTAGCGCTTTTCTTATTGTTGCATTATTATTAATTCTTGCATTAGTATTTTATAAATTAAGTAATAAAAAGAAAGGATAAAATTATGTTAAGTACGCTCTATTTTGGTATGGCAGTTATTGTTGCAATTGTAGGCAGTATTGTAGTTTTTAGAAACAGAGATATATTGTTTCCAAAGCGTAAGAAAACTCAACAAAAGTCTTGAAATATATAAATGGCTTCGTGCTAATAACACGATTGTCATTACTCAATAATCTTGATAAATACTTTGTTGATGCGGATATAGACATCAAACAAGAACTAATTGGTTTGATATTTCCTGAAAAATTACAATTTGACGGGAAAAAATATCAAACCACAAAAATCAATGATGTTTTTGCCCTTATGATTCAAGAAAACAAGCAATTACAAAAAAGACATATCGCCCAAAATGACGGTATGTCTTGTAGGGTGACCCCGGCGGGACTCAAACCCACGACCTACAGAACCGGAATCTGTCGTTCTATTCACTAAACTACGGGGCCGGTTTTGGATACAAAGGTACGATATATTTTGAAATAAACAATTCCCGGACAAAGATTATGGGAACGCTGTAGCTAAAAGGCTGCATGAAAATAGAAGTGAATGTTTCTGTAAAGCAGATATAAAAAATAACAAAAATTAAGCGCTATTTTTTTTGCAGTTCAAAAAAAAGATTTACCTTTGTCGGAATTTTGAAAAAGGTATTTCTTGGTGAAATGAATATGTATTATTGTAAATATAAAAGTGAAGACGAATTTATAGATTCCATTCACTTTTTTTTTATTGAGATGCGTTAGTTTTTTGACTAACGCATTTTTTTTGTAATTAGGTTAGATTAAGATTATAGGTAATGAATATAAAGTAAAAAAAATTATGTCAGTGAACAGTAAGATTAAAAAGGTTATCGTACTCGGTTCGGGTGCGCTGAAGATTGGGCAAGCGGGCGAGTTCGATTATTCAGGTTCTCAAGCATTGAAAGCGTTGAGAGAAGAAGGTATTTCAACGGTGTTGATTAATCCCAACATCGCTACGATTCAAACATCGGAAGGAATTGCAGATAAGGTTTATTTTTTACCGATTACCCCTTATTTTGTTGAAGAAATTATTAAAAAAGAACAGCCCAACGGTATTCTGTTGGCATTCGGCGGACAAACGGCTCTGAATTGCGGTACGGAAATGTACTTAAGCGGTACGCTGAAAAAATATGGTGTGGAAGTGCTTGGAACGTCTGTCGAAGCCATCATGGCAACGGAAGATCGCGAATTATTTGTGAAAAAACTGAAGGAGATAAACGTAAAAACGCCGGTCAGTCAAGCGGTAGAAACCATGGAAGATGCGATTGCGGCAGCAACTAAAATCGGTTTTCCTATCATGGTGCGCTCGGCTTATGCGCTCGGAGGGCAAGGAAGTGGAATTACCAATCAATTAGAAGATTTTAAGATATTATGTGAAAGTTCTTTTACGTATTCAAAGCAGATTTTGGTGGAAGAATCGTTGAAAGGCTGGAAAGAAATTGAATTTGAAGTCATTCGCGACAAGAACGATCATTGCTTTGCTGTAGTTCCGATGGAAAATGTTGACCCATTGGGCGTACACACCGGCGAAAGTATCGTTGTCGCTCCGATTTGTACGCTTTCTAAAGAACAAATCGCTTTCCTCGAAGATTTATCAAGAAAAATTGTTCGCCACATCGGTATCGTGGGAGAATGTAACATTCAATTTGCATATAATGCTTTTACCGACGATTACCGCGTGATTGAAATCAACGCCCGTTTAAGTCGCTCTTCTGCGTTGGCTTCCAAGGCAAGCGGTTATCCTCTGGCATTCGTAGCGGCAAAATTAGCGTTGGGTTATTCGTTAGACCAAATCGGTGAAATGAACACCCGTAGTTCTGCTTATGTCGCTCCTTCCGTCGATTATATCATTGTGAAAATTCCGCGTTGGGACTTATCCAAATTCGTCGGAGTATCCCGTCAAATTGGTACGGGAATGAAATCGGTCGGCGAAATCATGTCTATCGGTAAATCGTTTGAAGAAATTATACAGAAAGGACTTCGCATGATTGGGCAAGGAATGCATGGTTTTGTTGGAAATCACGAATTGGAGTTTAATAATATAGATGAAGAATTAGCCAATCCGACCGACTTACGCATCTTTGCGATTGCCAGCGCTTTTGAAAAAGGTTATTCCATCGAAAAGATTTATGAATTAACTAAAATCGACCCTTGGTTTTTAGGTAAATTAAAGAATATCTATGACTATTCGCTTGTTCTTGCGAAATATAACGTGATAGAAGAAATTCCTGTAGATGTGTTGAAAGAAGCCAAACGGCTCGGATTTTCCGATTTCCAAATTGCGAGGTTTGTAGAAAAAGGAGCCGAAGGCACTCTCGAAAAAGAATTACTTCGCGTACGCGAACTGCGGAAAAAATCATCCATTTTACCTTCCGTAAAGCGCATCAACACCATTGCTTCGGAACATCCCGAATTAACGAATTACTTGTATATGACCTACGGAAGCGCCCAGCATGATATTTCGTTCCTCAAAAACGATAAATCGGTAGTGGTGTTAGGGTCGGGAGCATACCGCATCGGAAGCTCTGTCGAGTTTGACTGGTGTTCGGTCAATGCTACTCAAACGGCTCGCAAATTGGGATATAAATCCATTATGATTAACTACAATCCCGAAACGGTTTCGACCGACTACGATATGTGCGACCGCCTGTATTTCGACGAATTGTCGTTTGAACGCATACTCGATGTGCTGGATTTGGAATCGCCAGAAGGCGTGATTGTTTCTATGGGCGGACAGATTCCGAACAATTTAGCCATGCGGCTGTATCGCCAGCATGTCCCCATTTTAGGAACATCGCCGCTTTCCATCGACCGGGCGGAAAACCGTCATAAATTTTCGAGCATGCTCGACCAACTGAAAATCGATCAGCCCGCTTGGAAAGAACTTTCAAGCATGAATGAAATTTACGAATTTGTTAAAAAAGTAGGGTATCCGGTGCTGGTTCGTCCTTCGTATGTGTTATCGGGTGCAGCCATGAATGTTTGTTACAACTCGGAAGAATTGGAAGTTTTCCTCAAACTTGCTAAAAAGGTATCGAAAGAATATCCGGTAGTGGTTTCGCAATTCTTGCAAAGCGCCAAAGAAATTGAATTTGATGCCGTCGCTCAAAACGGAGAAGTGGTGGAATACGCCATTTCCGAGCATGTAGAATTTGCAGGCGTCCACTCCGGCGATGCAACTTTGGTTTTCCCTGCGCAAAAAATTTATTTCGAAACGGTACGGAGAATCAAAAGAATCGGTCGTCAAATCGCCAAAGAACTGAATATCAGCGGACCGTTTAATATCCAGTTTTTAGCGAAAAACAATGAAGTGAAAGTCATCGAATGCAACTTGCGCGCCTCCCGAAGTTTTCCATTTGTCTCGAAAGTTCTCAAACGAAATCTTATCGAAACGGCAACCCGCATCATTTTAGGCGCTCCCTACGAAAAACCCGACAAATCGGAATTTGACATCGACCGCATCGGAGTGAAAGCTTCCCAATTTTCGTTCGCCCGCTTGCACAATGCCGACCCCGTACTCAGCGTGGATATGTCGTCCACCGGTGAAGTGGGTTGTATCGGCGATGATTACGGCGAAGCGCTATTGACCTCCATGATTGCCGTTGGATACAGCATTCCGAAAAAGAATATCATGGTTTCTTCGGGCGATTCCAAGTCGAAAGTCGATTTGCTTGACGCTTGCAAGACGTTGCAGGAAAATAAATTTAATATTTATGCAACGGCAGGCACCAAAAAATTTCTGGAAGAAAATGGCGTAAAAGCGGAAGTCGTAGGATGGCCGGATGAAGAAACGGAACTCAATATTATGAATATGATTTCCAAACATCAATTCGATTTGATTATCAATATTCCGAAAAATCATACCCGTCGTGAATTGACCAATGGTTATAAAATACGACGCGGAGCAATTGATCACAATATCCCGCTAATAACAAACGCTCGTCTGGCAAGTGCATTCATCGACGCTTTCTGTTTGATGAAAGAAGGCGATATTCAAATCAAAAGTTGGCAGGAATATAATTAATTATCTATTTTCGACTTCTCACACCGCCGTGCTTTCCGTTTGGTACACGGCGGTAATGTATTTACAATATCTTAAAAACACTGATTACCATAAATTTACAAACTCCTCCGTATATTGAATCGTTAATAGGATGGGGGATATAGAAAACACTCCTTTTCTTTCCCTGAAATTTCGTAATAATTCAACCCATTTCGAGGTTGAAGAGAAATTTTTTTTGTTAAAGTTGAAATATTTCTAAATTATTTGTAAAATTAATGAAATATTAAGGGTTTTAGTAACCTTTTCGGTGCAAATTTGCAAAATATTTTAGCTTTAATTAATAAAAAAAATATTAATTTATGAAAATTCATTCAGTAAAAAAACCGAAAAGGGAGAAAGAAGACTCTTATTCTTACGGAAGAAGTTTGCTTCCGAGAATGTTCTTGATGCTATTTCTTTGTGTGGGTTTTGTGTTGGGGAGTTATGCCCAGAATGCACGAACAATCACGGGGAAAGTTTCCGAAGCAAATGGCGATCCAATCATTGGAGCCAGCGTTACAATTGCCGGTACTAACAGCGGAACTGTTACGGATGTAAATGGCAATTTCACATTGGAAGCATCGGATAAATCGGTGCTTATAGTATCTTATTTGGGATTCAAAACCCAACGAATCACCGTAGGTAACGGCAATTTGCCGGAAATAAAACTTGAAGAAGACACTCAAAAATTGGATGAAGTCGTGGTTGTCGGTTTCGGCACTCAAAAAAGAGCCAATCTTACCGGATCTATTGCTGCAATCGGCAATCAAGAGTTGGAAGTGACTAAAAATCAGAATACGCAGAATATGCTTACCGGAAAAGTACCCGGCGTACGCGTTATTCAGGAAACCTCCGAGCCGGGGAATTTTAACAATCAGTTTGATATTCGCGGTTTTGGGACTCCATTAATTGTCATTGACGGCGTACCTCGCGGAAGCGACAGTTTTGCCCGTCTCTCTCCGGATGAAATTGAAAGTATCTCCGTTTTGAAAGACGCTTCGGCAGCAGTCTATGGAGTAAAAGCTGCGAATGGCGTTGTTCTGGTGACTACTAAAAAAGGGGAAAGTGGAAAAGTTAAGATTTCCTACAGTGGATATTATGGAATACAAACGCCGGCGGATTTGCTGAAACCGGTTGGATCGGTCGATCGCATGACGCTTTTCAACGAAAAAAGCATGCGTAGTACGACTAATCCCATGTTGACCTATACCGCCGACCAAATTAACGCCTACCTGACCGGACAAAAAGTATCGACCGATTGGTACGATGCCACGTTAAACAATACGGCGGGACAGCAACAGCACACGCTTAGCGCCAGCGGAGGAACTCAGAAAATGGATTATTTTTTGAATTTCACTTATACCCAACAAGATGGATTCTTTAAAAGCGGCGACCTGAATTACGACCGCTACAATCTGCGGGCGAATATCGATGCACAGTTGACCAACCGGCTCAAGATATCATTGAAGTTGAACGGCATCTTGGATAATAAATTAAGCCCCAATGACGACCTTTGGGATATTTACAAAGAGTTATGGCGAATCGTTCCGGATTATCCCGTTTATGCCAACAACAATCCGGATTATTATCAGGAAACCAGCACCGGCTCCGACGTAAACAATACGGTTGCATTGACCCGGTCTGACGTTGCCGGCTACCGTAAAAATATCAACAAATACTATCAGGCTACCGGTACTTTTACTTATGATATTCCCAAAATCAAAGGTTTAAGTTTTAATGGAATGTTAACTTATGATAATACAATTGCAGATAACAGCACTTACCAAAAAGCATACAATGAGTATGATTACAATGCCGTTACCGATCAATATACTGCAATTACCAAAAGAAGTCCGACCAGTTTAGACCGGAAGTATATCAATTCAGAAACGAGGTTATGGCAACTGTCGTTGGTTTATGACCGGAGTTTCCTGAGTAAACACAACGTAAACGCCTTGATTCTTTTTGAAGACTCGCATAGTCAGCAGGATAATATCCATGCTTTTCGTGATTTCAGCATAGCGATGCCTTCTCCTGAACTGTTTGCCGGCGAAGCGACCAATCAAATAGGTACTGCCGATGTCGGTAATATTTCCGAATACGCTTCCAAAAGCACAGTTGGAAAACTCAATTATGACTTTGAAGGAAAATATTTGGCGGAATTTAGCTGCCGGTATGACGGTTCTTCCCGATTTGCGCCCAGCAAACGATACGGTTTTTTCCCGGGCGGATCGGTCGGATGGCGGATGTCGGAAGAATCGTTCATCAAAAATCATCTTTCGTTTATACAAAATCTGAAATTGCGCGCTTCGTATGGAATATTGGGAGACGACGGTGCTATTGATTATCAATTTGATAGCGGTTATAATTATCCGAATACTACGGGAGTAAAATATAACGGTTACCCCACAGGATATATGTTTAATGGGGCATACACCAATGGACTGGGTTTTCGCTCGGTGCCTAATCCAAATATTACCTGGCAGACGTCTAAAACATTGAATTTGGGATTGGATGCCGATTTATGGAAAGGCTTATTCGGTTTTTCATTCGATATCTTTCAACGAAACAGGGATGGTTTGCTTGATTATGGAAATGCAAGTGTACCGGGTACTTTCGGAGCTTCGATGCCTCAGGAAAATATCAATAGCGACCGCACTAAAGGGTTTGAATTGGAATTACGTCATCATCATCAAGTGAATAAAGATTTTAACTACAGTATTACAGGAAATTTAGCACTTACCCGTACACAATGGAGGTATAAAATAGCAACCCCTTACGGTAGCTCTTACGATCAATGGAGAAACAGTGTGGACAACCGGTGGAACGATATATGGTTTGGTTTGGCTTCTGCCGGACGTTACACTTCCTATGGACAAATAGCTACTTCTCCTGTTCTTACAACAATCGGTACGCTTCCGGGTGATTATATCTATCAGGACTGGAACGGCGATGGCGTGATTGACGATTACGACCGGCATCCGATTGCAACGACCACCGATGCAAGTTCAGCAAATTTTCAGGATAAGCGAAATTATCCGCTAATGAACTTCGGTTTGACTTTGGCTGCTCAATACAAAGGATTTGATCTCAATATTCTGTTTCAAGGTTCGGCTATGTCGTATATCGCTTACGGAGAACAATTGGCTTCCCCTCTTAACTGGAACGGAAATGCCTTGAGTTTATTTATGGATCGCTGGCGTCCGACCGATCCCACATTAGATCCATATAATCCGACCAATACGTGGATCTCCGGTTATTATTCGTATGGAGGAACAATGCCGGATGCTAATTCAAGTTTTCTCATTCAAAACGGAGCTTATCTTCGTATGAAATCAGCAGAAGTAGGATATACGATTCCTGCTCATTCATTGGCAAGATTAGGCGTACAGAAATTAAGAGTGTATGTGAACGGATACAATTTTCTCACATTCACCCACGTAAAAGGAGTTGACCCGGAACGTCCGGTGGATCAATACGGTTACACGTATCCGCTGAACGAAACGGTGAATTTTGGTTTAAATATTGATTTTTAATTTATTAATACAAAATAGTATGAAGCGTAATATATATTTTATTATAAGTATTTTGTTTATAGGTCTTTTTGTAAGATGCGATTCATTGGATATTCCACCGAAAAGCATTCTGACAGATGCGGATATCTACAACGACGGCGGTATCACAGCCTATATGGTCGGATTATATAACCATTTGCCGATAGACGATTTCAATGTAACCGACGATAATGTAACCGATGCCGCCTCCAATATGAGTACAGCAGGTTATTTCGGATGGAACAGCATCGTATGGCCCATGTTGAGTACAGGTGAAACCGTTAACCGGAATAATCCGGGCATTTACATTCCTCAAAAAGGATATTATCCGCAAGGATATCTAATCATTCGCAATGCCAACAATTTGATTGAAAATCTTCCCGCTTATATAGGTAAATTGGCTGGAGCGGAAAGTTGGATTGCTGAAGCTAAATTCATTCGTGCATACGTCTATTTTCAATTAGTTAAACGGTATGGCGGAGTGCCAATCGTGGACAAAGTACAGCAAATCACCGATACACTTGCAATAGCAAGAAGCAGTCATGAAGCCAGTTACGATTTTATTCTGAGCGATTTGGATTATGCTATTGCCAATATGCCTGCAACCAGCGATTTAGGTAGAGCGAACAAATATGTGGCAGCCGCTTTCAAATCGAGAGTCGCTTTGTATGCCGGTAGCATTGCTCGCTATGGAGCCAAATATTCACTGACAACCCCCAATGGCGTAATGTTATGCGGAATCCCGGCTTCAAGAGCCAACGATTATTTCCAACAAGCTTGGGATGCTGCTAAAATCGTAGAACAAGGACCTTATTCTCTATACTCCGGAGATGCCGATAAAGCGCTTAATTTTGAAAATATATTTGTTAAGGCAGACAACAGTCCCGAATCTATTTTTATCCGGCAATACAATTATACGACGTATGTCCATAGTTTCGATGCTATTTACAGTCCGCCACGCATGACTTCTACCTATGGCGACCGCTTCAATCCGACATTGGACTGGGTGGAATTGTTCGACGGACTGCCTGTTGATCCGGCTACCGGTAAATTCACAACGACTGACGCCGACGGAAATTACATTGTTTACGACAATGCAACTTCATTGTTTGCCAATGCCGAACCTCGCCTGAAAGGTTCTCTCATTCTTCCTGACGATGTATTTAAAGGAATAGAACTGGATATTCGGCGGGGAATCATTGATGAAAGCGTGGATCCGTCAACAAAGATTCAAAAGTTTGTCCCTGATGATTATAACAATACGACCGCTTATTCCAGCAATACCTTTTACAAAAATAATGTGTTGGAATCGACGGAAGTGGTGTTAAGTCAAACGCCTTACGTTACTTCAACAGGGGTTAAATTGTTTAAAAACGGTTTGGATGGACCGGCGAACGGAGGTTCCACCAATACTTTGACCGGATTTCATGGGAAGAAATGGTTAAATCCGGCGCTGACGCCTTCTGCTACTGCTTTGCATTCTTCTTTCCAGTCTTGGATTGATATCCGGTATGCAGAAGTGCTTCTAAATCGGGCGGAAGCTGCTTTGGAACTTGCCCAAAACGGAACGGCAAGCTATAACGGAGCCGATATGCAGCAGGACGCTTTCGACTGTATGAATAAAATCAGGGATAGAGCCGGCGCAACTCTTTTAACAAGTCCTAGTGACCTTTCGACTGCTCCAGCCAATCAAAGAGGAGCAGGACCCGGCGGATTTGTTATGGCTCCTACCCGGGGTTTGCAGCTCGTCCGCGTAGAACGTTACAAAGAATTAGCTTTTGAACACAAAATCTATTGGGATTTAAGACGTTGGTTTACATTTGATCAGCAGATTTACAACTATCGGAGGAGAAGTATCAATCCTTTCATGTTTGCCAGCGGAGCTACCGTCGATGCAAATGGTAATCCGGTCGGAAAATATATCTATGATATAAGAATTTGCGAACGAGCAAACAACAATCTGACTTTCGATCCAAAATATTACTACGAAAAACTTCCGGATGATCAAATCAAAACAAATCCGTTGTTAGTTCAGAATAATGGTTATTAATTAATGATTATTAGCAATATGAAACGAATATTATATAGTTTATTTTTAGCAGCTTTAGTTTCCGGTTTTTATTCCTGTCAAATAGATAACTACACAGGACCGGATGCACAAATCAGCGGACGTATCATGGATCCAAACGGTAATTTACTCCAAACGGATCAAGGGACTGCCACAAGTTACAATGTACGTATCCAGATGAATGAATTGAGTTGGGCGCATGGCGATTCCACAATTGCGATAATTCCCACTTATTTAAATGTCAAACAAGATGGCACGTACACCAATACAAAAATATTCTCGGGGCAATACCAGATGACGCCGGTTGAAGGCGCTTTCTATCCGTATGATGCTGCCGGTGAAATAGTGGAAATAAAGGGTTCGGTAAAAAAAGATTTCACTGTCATTCCGTATTTGAATGTAAGCTGGGTCAGTGAGCCTACGCTTACGGCAGATAATAAAATTACCTGTTCCATACAATTTACACGGAATGCCAAGGATGGTGTTGCTATGCCGGATTTGAGCAATGCGCGACTGTTTATTTCTACAACGCAATATGTAGGAAATACGAACTATGATTCTCAAATGAGTTCCGGAACTACTAATTTGACAAATACTCAGGAAGGTACTACTATTACGTTAATTTCCAATGTGTTGAAATATACCAGTGAGACGTATTACGTGAGAATTGGCGTATGTTGCAACGACAGTTATAAAAAGTACAATTATACCGACATCAAGCAAGTAATTGTACCCTAATGTAAAATTTTCATTATACCGTCATTGCAAAGGCGATAGCTTTCGCAATGACGGTAAATAAACGATTCAAACATTTTCATCATCATCCTATGAACAAAAAATTCATTGTCCTTTTTTTATTACAGGCCTTTTTCATTTCAGGCATAGCAACCGCTCAGTCCTTTTCACTAAAAGAAGATTTTTCAACGCCCGCCGGTCAGAAGCTAAAAGTAATCGGGCGCGGGGAATGTACAATTGCAGACGGAGCGCTTTCCTCGAAGGATGCTTATGCTTGTTTCGGCAATCCCGAATGGAAAAATTATACGGTCAGTTTCAGGGCGCGGGCGCCGAAAGATGCGGAACAAGTGCAAATTTGGGCGGGATTCAGAGCCTATAACCGTTTTGACCGCTATATTGTCGGCTTGAGAGGCGGATTGCAAGATAATTTGTACTTAAGCCGCATGGGATATATGGGTACGGATGAGATGCTTGGATTACGGAATTTGGATTTTCATCCCGTTCCCGGAACATGGTACGAAATGAAAATTGAAGTCTGCGGTAACCGATTCCGTATTTTCTTAAACGATGAATCCGTTCCCCGCATGGATGTTACGGATAAAAATGCCAATTTGGCTCCAGCCGGAGAAGTCACCTTAGGCGGAAGCTGGATTAAAACGGAGTTTGATGATTTAACCGTTACGCCGCTAAGTGACGATTATCTGGCAAACGTTCCGGTTCAGGAATACAAAAAAGAGGTGACCGGTCAGGAAAAAGAACAACAAAGACAAAAAGAACGGTCAGAATATAAGCCATTAATAGTAGATAAATTAAAGGATAGCAGAACTACAATATCCTTGAATGGAACTTGGCTTTTTATGCCTGAATATCAACTTCAGGATAAACAAAAAGCAATTGCAACAACTGTAGGCGATGAAAATTGGCATGTTATGAATGTTCCTAATTTTTGGAATCCTATCCGTATCTGGTTGCATGGCGAAACATTCGGAACTTTTTCCAAAGGCGTTTCCGACCGATATTATGAAAAAGAAACGCAACGATGTGAAAATTATACATTTGATTATAAAAAAACAGACGCAGCGTGGTATCGGCAATGGATTGAACTCCCCAGCGACATTCAATCGAAGCATATTGAATTAAACTTTGATGCCGTTTCCAAAATAACGGAAGTTTATATCAACGGAACTTTCGCCGGCAGCCATATCGGTATGTTCGGCGACTTTAGAATAGATGGCTCGTCGCTGTTCAAACCCGGCAAAAACTTGATAGTAGTTAAAGTTATACGAGATTACGTAAAAGACATTCAGGATGCCGATAAGATTGTGGATGTCGCTGTTACCGTTCCTGTGACCAACAAAATGCTGAAAGATATCGCTCATGGATTTTATGATGACGACCCCGCGGGAATCTGGCAGCCGGTTCATTTGGTAATCACCGATCCGATACGTATCGAAGATGTATTTATTAAACCGGCATTGGATGGAGCAACCATTGAAACGACCGTAAAAAATTATACATCCGGTATAATAAAATTCAATCTGAATACCGATATCATTGAAAAAACGACGGGCAACCGTTTTGCTACCGTTGAACCTCAGAATAACCTCAGCTTAAATCCCGGCGAAGAGCGAGAAATTACGTATTCGGTTTCCAATCTGAAACCCCATTTGTGGACTCCTGAGCATCCTGATTTATATGATTTTAATTTCCGGTTAGCTACCGGCGATAAAGAGTTGGATCGTTTGACCGTTTGCTCCGGATTTCGTACCTTTGAATCCAAAAACGGACTTTTCTATTTAAATGGAATCCCTTATTGGCTGAGAGGAGGAAATCAAACTCCTTTTGCATTAGCGCCTAACGATAGCAATTTGGCAAACGCTTTTTATCAGTTGATGAAAGCCGGAAATATGGAAGTAACCCGCACCCATAATTCTCCCTACAATGAGTTGTGGATTGATGCCGCCGACAAGAATGGCATCGGCATCAGCTTTGAAGGCACTTGGCCCTGGTTGATGATTCAAGAATCGATGCCCGACACGACGCTGATTCATTTATGGGCGAACGAATACCTCGATCTTCTCAAAAAATACAGGAATCATCCTTCGATTCTTTTTTGGACGATCAATAACGAAATGAAATTTTATGACAACGACCCCGACATCGAAAGAGCCAAGCAAAAAATGCGTATTATTTCCGATGTAGTCAAACGAATGAGAGCAATAGACCCAACCCGTCCTGTTTGTTTTGATTCCAATTACCGGCGAAATGTAAAGAAATTTGGTGAAGAATTTTACAAAGACATTGACGATGGCGATATCGACGATGTACATGCCTACTACAATTGGTATGATTATTCCATCTTTAAATTTTTCAAAGGTGAATTTCAAAAAAGCTTTAAGAATCCGGGGCGTCCCTTAATCAGTCAGGAAATGTCCACCGGATATCCGAACAATGAAACCGGACATGCTACCCGGTTTTATAACTTGGTTCATCAGAATCCTCAATCATTAATTGGTTATCAATCCTACGAATATGCCAATCCCAATACATTTTTGGAAGTACAGGCGTTCATTACGGGAGAATTGGCGGAAGCGTTCCGCCGTTCGTGCGACCAATGTTCAGGTATCCTTCATTTCGCTTTGTCAACGTGGTTTCGAAACGTTTATGATGCTGAAAACATTGAACCCTACCCAACCTACTATGCCATAAAAAGGGCGTTACAACCGGTATTAGTAAGCGCCGAAATCTGGGGACGTCATTTTTATGCCGGTGAAAAACTCCCGATTCAAACGATTGTGGTCAATGACCGGGAAGATGGCAAAGATTTGAAACCTTCGCTCTTGCATTGGGAATTAGTGACTGAAACCGGAGAGAAAATAGCGGAGGGAAAAATTCCATTTCCGGCAGTGAAGCATTATACCCGGCAAACGGTTATCCCTGATATTCAAATTCCCGACCGCTTGCCGAATGCGAAAACTCCCTCTGTATTAAAATTACGTCTGACCGAACAGGGAGTTCAAGTTTCGGAAAACGAGTACAAGATTCTTTTAGCTGAAAAAGCATGGAGCCATGCGGTTGTATCTCCAACTAAAAAAATTGTTTATGCAGGATTCGATGAAACAAAAAAATCGCTTGATTTCTTGAATATCAATTACAGTAATGAAAATACAGTTGCCGATGCATTAAAAATGAAATCCGAACTCTGTATCTTATCCGGATTAGATAAACATTGCAGCGATGAAGAAATACGTCAAATCAGAAACTATATCTCCGGAGGAGGAAAAGTATTGATTTCCGATTCACCGGAAACGGTACAGAAAATCTTTCCGGAATACATCAACGGTTTTATGATTCCAACGGAAGGAGATATTGTCAACATGGAAGTTCCCGAATCATCCGTATTTGATGATATCGGATGTTTGGAACTCCGGTATTTCAACAATAACGAACGAGAAATTCCAACCGTTTGTCACAGCGTTTTGAAAATCAATCGGAATCCGAATGTCACCGAATTGGCAAGCCAACTGAAAATACACGGATACATCAACGGGACGATGGAACAACGCTCCAAATACCTCCAGACAATAAAAGGATTCACTATCGTAGAAATCAAAGATAACCAAGGAGTCGCCCTGATTTCAACCATGGCTTTAGATAAATCGACTACCGATCCTGTAGCGGGCAAGCTAATGGTGAATATGATTAATCATTTAACAAAATGGAAGAAATGAAAAAAATTATTTTCTTAGCCTGTTGTTTGATATCAGCCGGTTGCTTTTCAACTCATGCGCAAAAATTAACGGATTTTGTCGATCCGATGATTGGCGCGGGAGGACACGGACATGTATTTGTCGGAGCAAATGTTCCTTTTGGAGCCGTTCAAGTAGGTCCTTCCAATTTTTACAAAGGCTGGGATTGGTGTTCCGGATATCATTACAGTGATAGCGTTATTATCGGATTTCCTCAACTGCACTTGAGCGGAACAGGAATCGGCGATCTGGGCGATATCCTCGTCATGCCTTATATGGGTGACATAAAATTGAAAAAGGGCATCGAAACGAAGCGTTACAGCGGTTATTCCTCTCTTTTTTCCCACAAAAACGAAAAAGCGAGACCGGGATATTATGCCGTCAGATTAGATGATTACAACATCAATGTAGAACTTACGGCGTCGGAACGCGTTGGTTTTCACAAATACCAATTTCCGCAGGGAAAGAATGCACGGATCATTATTGATCTTGAAGATGGAATTAATAATCAATCAACCGATACGTATATTGAACAGACCGATAAATATACCATCAAAGGCTACCGTTCGTCGTCGGGTTGGGCTAAAAAACAACAGGTATTTTTTGCTGTTCAATCGTCGGTTCCTATTGATCATTTTAGCGTATATGACGATTCCATTCCACTTCAGGGGAAGAAAGGAAAAGGTAAATCCATTAAGGGCTTAATCAGTTTCGATGATGCGCCCCGTGAAATCCTGTTGAAGATTGGTATCTCTCCCGTTAGCGCCGACAATGCGTTAGCTGATATTAAAGCCGAAATTCCGGATTGGAATTTTGAAAAGACGCTCCAGACGGCAGATGAGAAATGGGAAAAAGAGTTGTCTAAAATCAGTGTGGAAACAAAAAACGAAACGGACAAGCGTATTTTCTATACCTCCATGTATCATTGGATGATGCATCCTTCCTTGTTTAACGACCACAACGGCGATTACAGAGGCGCCGATTGGGAAACATACAAAAAGGCGCCGTTC
>Ga0123354_10007305_pt1 | contig 16599 bp, 13 predicted proteins | sample TergutLab28metaG_2_FD_97872 | JGI IMG/M metagenome (GOLD analysis project Ga0123354, IMG submission 97872) | Labiotermes labralis P4 segment gut microbial communities from Petit-Saut dam, French Guiana - Lab288 P4 | ecosystem: Host-associated > Arthropoda: Insects > Digestive system > Gut ...
ATCACTGTGACGGTGAATGTGCCCGGTGGCGTGACCGACGTGGCGTGTTTCGCCGGCCCCGTGAAATCAACCGATCCGTGCACGTCAGCCAGCATCGGCCCCGATGGGGTGGCCACCTTCACGCAGGCCAGCAAGCCGGCGGGCGACACGTTGACCATCGCGGCGAAAATCACCGCCGGGCTCATCAGCGACAACCAGCCCCATCTGCTGCCGCGGGGCGACGTGGCTGACACCGCAGCCAGGAACGCCGGGTTGGCGACCAGCGGCGGCACCGCTGCACTGACGGCCGTGGTTGTCGCGGTGCTAGCGCGGCGGAACCGGCGCGATGATCGCTTCGTGGCCCTGGCGCCGGGCACCATCGACGAGTCGGGGCAAGGCATTGGCCCGGACGACCACCCCACCATCCCGGTGAGCTTCACCCCGCCGGACATCCCTGTGGCCTCGGCGGGCCTGATCGCCGACGGATCGGTGGACCCGCGCGACACCACGGCGGCCCTGCTGTCGCTGGCCGTACGCGGTGCCATCCAGATGCGCGAAGAGGTCAGCGTTACTGCCCGCGGCAAGCAGAAGGACACCGGCACCATCTATGCCCGGCTGGTCGATGACAGTGTGCCCATGGCCCCGCATGAGGCCAGCCTGTTGCAAGACGTCTTCCAATCAACCCCCGCCGGTGAAGAGAAACTGCTGTCGGGGCAGGGCGTGCTAGCCGCCGTGCACGCCAAACTGGCGAAGAACGTGCTCGGCGAGGTGAAGCAGGCCGGCTGGTACCGGCGTCCACCGGGATCTCTCGTCTCCAAGTCAGCGTCAGCCGCGCCGTGGATCAAGTGGCTGGTCTTCGGGGGCGCCGCCGTTATCCTGGCGGTGTTCGTTGTGCTGGCCACCATGCAAAGTCCTGGGGCGGCTGGCGGTTGGCGCGCGATGGTTGTGGTCGGGCCGGCGATCATTCTGGCCGTCGGCGGCCTCATTTACATGGCAGCCGTGTACTCCGGGCAGCGCAGCGCGGTCGGGCGGGCGTATGCCGACCAGGTGGCGGGGTTCCGCCAGTACATCGCCACCGCCGAGGCCGACCAGATCAAGTTCGAGGAAGGCCAAGACATCTTCAGCCAGTATCTGCCGTGGGCGGTGATCTACGGGCTGACCGACCGCTGGGTCAAGGTTTGCACCCGGTTGGTTGAGCTGGGACGGCTGCCGTCCATGGCGCCATACTGGTATTACGGTGGCACCGGCGTGTTCAACGCGCAGTCGTTCACCAGTTCGCTGACCAGCGTCGACCAGGCCTCCATGGCGTCGTCGGCGTCTGGCAGTGGATCCGGGTTCAGCGGTGGTTTCAGTGGCGGCGGTGGCGGTGGCGGTGGCGTCGGCTCGTGGTAGTTTTTTACTCGGACCAGAGGAGAAACCATGAACCGAAATAAGGCGATGAGGGTGCCGCGGGCGTTGCTTGGTTTGGCGGCAGCCTTCCTGGTGGTGCTGGTGGCGTGGTGGCCGTCGAACGCCTGGGCCACATCGGATTCCGTCGATTCGTGGCAGATCAGCTACACGGTGGGCACCGACGGGGTGGTGCACGTGGCTGAGACCCTGACCTATCGGTTCGGCACCGATTCCGGACGCCACGGCATCGACCGCACATTGGTAACGCGCGAAGCGTGGGGTAACACGGATGAGGACGCCACGTATTCAATCAGCAACATCAATGTGACAAGCCCCGACGCGTCCGCCGACACATCGCTGACCTACCAGGGCTCTGGGCGCGACCAGCAGTTGCGCATCCGCATCGGCGACCCAAACCGCACCATCGTTTCACCGACGGCGACATACACGCTGACCTACGACGTCACGGGTGCCATGCGCACGTCCGACTCGTACGACGAGTTTTATTGGGACGCCATCAGCGACACCACGCCCCTGGTGCAAAACATCACAATCAGCGTGACCGTGCCGGGCGGTGCCCAGGACGTGGCGTGCTATTCGGGGGCGGCCACCACCAATAACCCGTGCACGTCTGCCGACATCGGTAACGACGGTGTAGCGCATTTCACACAGGCGTCTAAACCCGCCGGTGACATTCTGACGGTCGCGACCAAGATCACGGCAGGGCTCGTCGATAACAACCAGCCGGTTCTGGTGCCACGGGCCGACAAGGCTGACTCGACGGCGCAGACGGTCGGGCTGGCCGCCACCGGCGGCACCGCAGTGGCGACGACGGTGGGCGTCATCGTACTGGCGCGCCGCAACCGGCGCGATGAGCGTTTCCTCGGTGCCGCCCCCGGCACCATCGACCCGGATGGCCAGGGCGTCGGCCCCGATAACCATCCGACCATACCGGTGAACTTCGGCCCGCCCGACCTGCCGGTGGCGACGGCCGGGCTGCTCGATGACGGCGCGGTGGATGTGCGCGACACCACGGCGGCGCTGCTGTCGCTGGCGGTGCGTGGCGCCATCCAGCTGCGCCAGGAAGACCCGCCGAAGAGCTGGATTTTCGGGCGCCCGGCAAGCACGGCCAGCATGTACGCCCGCCAGGTGCGCACAGACGTGCCGATGGCGCCGCACGAGGCCAAGCTGCTGAGCGACATCTTCTTCGGGGTGCCGCTTGGCACAGAGGCCGTGCTGACCGGGCAGGGCACGCTTTACGACGCCCACCGGCACATGCAGGCCAACGTCAAGTCGGAGGCGTCCGATGCCGGCCTGTACAAGCGGCTGCCGGGTGGCAGCGTGACGCCGGTGGTCAAGGGTATCGGGGCGGCCATTAGTGGTTTGATGCGGTTCTTCGTCTGGATCATCGTGATCGGCTTTATGGGGCTGGCGTCTACCATCAGTGGCATCGCGGCCGGGGGCGCTGTGCCGGGGATGCGCTACCTGGTGGTGATCGGGCCGCTCGTGGTGCTTATCGTTGGCTTCGTCGTCTACAAGGGTCTGACGAACCGGGGGCAGCGCAGCGCGCTGGGCCGCGCGTACACCGACCAGATCGTCGGGTTCCGCGACTACATCGCCACCGCCGAGGCCGACCAGATCAAGTTCGAGGAAGGCCAGGACATCTTCAGCCAGTACCTGCCATGGGCCGTCATCTTCGACCTGACCGACCGGTGGACCAAACTGTGCGCCCAACTGGTCCAGATGGGCCGCCTGCCGGATCAGGCGCCGTACTGGTACTACGGTAACCGTGCCATGTTCAATACGTTCTTGTTCACCAATTCGCTGGGCAGCCTGAACCAGGCGTCGATGCCAATGATGCAGACATCTTCCGGGTCTGGTTTCGGCGGCGGGTCGGCGTTCGGTGGTGGCGGCGGGTTCAGCGGCGGCGGTGGCGGTGGCGGCGGCGTCGGTTCGTGGTAACCTTGCGCTCAATACCAAGGAGGTAGCGTGACTGGGGGGCGTCTTTCAGGTGCCTGGGGGCGCCATTCGGTGAGGCGTTTGGTGGGCTTTCTGCTGGCCATGTTCGTGGTTGTGGTGGCCGGGCAGCCGTCCATCGCCTGGGCGGTGGACGATTCGGTCGACTCATGGGACGTCAGCTATACCGTCGGCAATGACGGGGTGGTACATGTCGCGGAGACACTGGTGTACCGCTTCGGCACCAACTCGGGGCGCCACGGCATCGACCGGTATTTGGTGACGCGCGAGGCGTGGGGCAAAACGGACAATGACGCGGTTTACGAATACACCAATATCACTGTGACAAGCCCAGACGCATCTCCAGCTTACTCAATATCTAAGCAAGGCAGTGGGCGCGATCAGCTCATGCGCATTCGCATCGGCTCGCCGTACTTAACCGTACCCGGCCCGACCGCCACGTATACCCTGGTATACGACATCACGGGGGCGATGCGCACGTCCGGCTCGTACGATGAGTTTTACTGGGATGTCATCAGTGATATGACGCCTTATGTCAGCAACATCACGGTCAGCGTCAAAGTGCCGGGTGGTGTCATGGATGTCCGCTGCTACTCGGGAATGGTGAAAACGGACAATCCGTGTACATCGGCAGCTGTCGGCGCTGATGGCGTGGCGTCGTTCAAGCAGGCGCAGAAGGCGCCAGGCGACATCATGACGGTGGCGGCGATGATCGGCCCGGAGCTGATCAGTGATAACCAGCCGCACCTGGTTACACGGGCGGACATGCAGCAGGTGATGGAGGCCCGCATCGCCTGGGGTAGCGCCGGCGTGTCAGCCGTGGTGGCGGCGTTGATTGTGGTGTTGGCGGTGCGCGGGAAAAGGCGCGACCAGTGCTTCCTTGATGTCGCCCCGGGGACAATCGATGAGCCGGATGGGCGCGTCGGCTCAGCCCGGGGCCGCGTGATCCCCGTGCGTTTCCAGCCGCCGGGCATCCCAGTGGCGCTGGGCGGGCTGCTTGACGACGGCCGTGTCGATGTGCGCGATACCACGGCCGCGCTGCTGTCGTTGTCAGCGCGGGGCGTGCTCAAGCTGCGCCAGGCGGCCGAGGCGCCAAAGGATTACGTCTACGGTGGCGTCTGTGATAGGCCCGTCTACGCCACGTTAATAACCGAGGATGTGCCGATGGCACCCCATGAGATAGCACTGGTGCGCGAGATCTTCGGCCGCATGGCGCCGGGCCAGGAAAAGGTGCTCAGCGGCGGCGCCACCTTGTATTTGGCGCATCGCAATCTGGTGTCCAAGCTTTGGCAGGTGGCGTTAGATTCCAAGTGGTATGTGCGCTTGCCCAGCGAGCACGAGATGCAGACCAATCCAGACAGCGAGTTCGCGCCAGCCACCCGGTTCGGCGCGGCTGTCGGATTGGTCGCGATACTGGTCGCCTGTGTGGTGGTGCCGTTGGTTCAGGTGTTCAGCTGGACGGCCTTCATCGGCCCGGTGGTTTTCGCGGTCATCGGTGCCGTCGTCTATCAATCGTTGTTGAACAAGGGGCAGCGAAGCGCTGTCGGGCGAGCATACACCGACCAGGTCGTGGGCTTCCGCGACTACATCGCGACGGCCGAGGCCGACCAGATCAAGTTCGAGGAGGGCCAGGACATCTTCACCGAGTACCTGCCCTGGGCGGTGATATTTGGGCTGACCGATCGCTGGACCAGGATCTGCAGTGAGCTTGTCAAACTCGGACGGTTGCCCAGCATCGAGCCGTCCTGGTATTCCGGCGAAACCAGCACGTATGACTTCTTCACCCTGACGCGCATCTTGAACGACCGCAGCATGAGGCCGGAGCAGGTGGTAGTGCCAGCCGTGCAGCAGACGCCATCCAGCCCCAGTACGTCGTCAAGTGGCTCCAGCAGTTGGTTCTTCAATAGCTCTGGTTCTGGTTTTGGCGGCGGCTCGTCGTTCGGCGGCGGTGGCAGCTTCGGCGGTGGCAGCAGCTTCGGCGGCGGCGGGTTCAGCGGCGGTGGTGGCGGCGGCGGAGGCGTCAGCTCATGGTAGCGACTGATTGGCGACGTCCCCAAATCAAACCGGTACGGGTCCGCAGTCTGCGGTAGGCAGAGCCTGTTATCAAATTGTTACCCAATTACTGACTGATCAGTCAGTTACTAAGAGTAGTATCTTAGATACAAGCCGATCGGCGAAGATTGGTTGCCGATCAGTGATTGCGCATTGCCCTGCCAGAGATGACGGTGGTGCCCAAGATCGAATATGGAAAAAGAGGTAAGCACACAATGACAGATCAGATCAAGCTAGGCCTCGTCACAGATGCCGCGCCGATCGAAGAGATCGCCAAGGGCTGGGACTTCTTCGAAATCCCTTGCCAGTTTCACATCATGCCGTTCCACTCCGAGGTCAAGTGGCAGCAGAGCCGCGATCGCTACCGCGCCGTCGGAGTGCCGACGCCGGTAGCCAGCCACTACATCGGCGGCGATGATCCAACCAGCGGCTTCGGCGCTTTCGCGTCAGGCCCGGGCTACGACCGCGAGCAGGAGCTGTTCTGGGCGTCGCGGGCTTTCCGCCGCATGCACGAAATCGGGGTCAAGGTGGTTGGCGTCTGGGGCGGCATGTTCCGGCGCCCGGATGGTTACCCGATTGCACAGGCATGGGACGACGCCATCAGCTTCTGCAACATTGTCGCCGATGAGGGCGAGCGCTGGGGCATCAAGATTGCCCTGGAACCAAACGCCGACCCGGAGACGCTGTTCCCCAGCTACACCGAGGGCCTCAAGTTCGTGAAGTCGGTGGGGCGCGATTCCGTCCGCCTGATGGTCGACATCATGTACTTCGTGAAGCTGGGCGAATCCTTCGACCTGATCCGCCAATATCCCGACATGTGCCTGCACGTGCAGGTGGCAGGCGCCGGCCACGGCGGCCACTCGCAGACCAACCTTGAACCACGCACCAAGGAATACGGCGAGCTGTTCCAGGCGCTTCACGACGTCGGCTACACCGAGACGGTGTCCGTCGCGGCGCCCTGGTTCTCCACGAACGGTGCCGATCCAATCGATTGGCATTACGAGACAACCGAGACCTTGCATTACATGCAAGACTTGCGGGCGAAGTTCTGGTGAGCCGACCATGCCTGACAAGCTTCGGGTGGCTGTGATCCTCGAGTGGCATCCGTTCGACGTGCTGCACTTCTATGAGATGCTGCGGTCGTTTGACGACGTGGAGTTCTTCGTCCAGCCGTGGGATATTTTCGTCGCCGACCCCGCCCGGCAGTCATACGATGCCTTGCTGTTTTACAACATGAGCTTCCCACTGCCGCCGGAGGGCGACTCGCGCCGACGCTACGTCGAGGACGAGCTTGGCACATCCGGCCAGGGCATTGTGCTGCTGCACCACGGCATCCTCAGCTACGAGGCGTGGCCGGTTTGGGACGCGGTTTCCGGCGTGCCGGGCCGGTCGTTCACCTATCACCAGGGCGAGACGGTGCACTGCAAGATTGTTGACGAGGCCGATCCGATCACCGCGGGGATGGATGATTTCACGATTGTCGACGAGACCTATCTGATGGACGGCCCGACGCCAGACAATCATGTGCTGGTCACCACCGATAACCAATTGAGCGTGCCGGTGCTGGCCTGGACCAGGCAGTACAAGAATGCGCGAGTATTCTGCTATGCCTCCGGACATGACAATCAAACATGGAGTTCGCCGGATTTCCGGCAGCTTCTTCACAGTGGCCTGTTGTGGGCCGCCCACCGTAATTAGCCGCTATCCGGGACTCAACCTGACAGGAATGGCACAATGGCTGGTGCGATTGCCGATCGGCGGATCGACAAGCTGATCAAGCGGATGTCGCTTGACCAGAAGGTGCGCCTCCTAACTGGCGAAAGCGCTTGGCAGACCTATGCCATGCCAGACATCGGTCTGCTGCCGATCACAATGTCGGACGGCCCTGTGGGGGTGCGCATATTGCCTGCGGAAGGTGGCCCGTCAAACGGATGGCAGCCGGGCTGTTTGCCGTCGCCAACCTGCCTGGCGGCCACCTGGGATCCGGTGATGGCGGCGCGCGTTGGCACCTGGCTGGCAGCCCAGGCGCGACGGTGCGGCGTTGACGTGATCTTGGCTCCGGTATTGAATCTTCAGCGCAGCCCGCTTGGCGGACGCCACTACGAGTGCTTCTCAGAAGATCCGCTGTTGATCGGCGATATTGCCGTGCCGATGGTCAAGGCAACACAAGACGGTGGCGTGGCGGTGTGCGCCAAGCATGTCGTGGGCAACGAGGTGGAGACAGACCGCACCACCTACATCTCGCACATCGATCAACGCACCCTGCACGAGGTGTACTTGGCACCATTCGAGCGTGTTGTCGAAGCGGGGGCCGCCAGCCTGATGGCCGCCTACAATCGCTTGGACGACGGCGTTGACGTCGCCGACATGGTGGCGCACCACCATGTGCTGACCGGGATCCTGAAAGGCGAGTGGGGTTTCACGGGTCCTGTGATCAGCGATTGGACCGCGTTGAAAGACGTGGTGCCGCCCGCCTTGGGCGGCCTGGATCTGGCAATGCCCGGGCCTATATCGCCATGGTCGGATGGCAGCCTTGTCCAAGCTGTGCGCGACGGGCTGGTACCCGAGCAGGTGATCGACGACAAGGTACGCCGCATCCTGACGCTGGCCGATTGGCTTGGCAAGCTGGGTGGGCGTCCGGTCAATCATGAAGTACCCCCAGACGACGCCGACTTGCCGCGCGAGTTAGCTGCTGCCGGTTCTGTCGTCCTGCGCAACAGCCGGGATGCTTTGCCACTGCCAGATCCCGGCCGGGTGAAGCGTATCGCCCTGATCGGCCCCAACGCTGTCGACACCCGGCTGGCCGGCGGCGGCTCAGCTTTCGTCACCACCTTGAATCCCGTGTCACTGAGCGACGGGCTGGCCCAGGCATTCCCGGGCGCCGTCATCGACGTGTACCAAGGTGTCACATCGCGTCTGACACCACCAGTGTTGGATTTGACGCTGACCAGGAGCGGCGGCGGCGGGCCCGGCGTCGACGTTGAATTTCTGGGTGACGAGGGGCAGCTGATCGCCGGCGATTGCCTCACAGATTGGCCCGGTGAGTTCGGCCCCGGAATCCCGGATGGGGCCACCACGGTTCATCTGCGCACGTCGGTTTGGATGCAGCAGCCGGGCAATCATTGGTTGGGAGTCGGCACGGTTGGCCGCTGCCGCATCGTCGTTGACGGCCAGGTCGTCCTGGAATCGGATCACAGCGCCGGTGGCGAGGTGCTGATCAACTCGTCGTTCAATGAACCGCCGGTGGCGGGCGCCGAGGTGGCCATCGGCGCCACCGGCCGCCATGTTTTGGTCGAGGCTTGGGTGCAGGCCATCCCAACCGAGTGGGGCGCTAAAGCGCGGGCCGGTCTGTATTACCGGCCGCCCACGGCCAGCGACGATGACATGATCGCCCAGGCGGCAGAGGCGGCACGTCTTGCTGACCTGGCACTGGTGGTGGTAGGCACGAACGAAGAGACCGAATCGGAGGGCTGGGACCGCGCCGATCTCCGGCTGCCCGGGCGGCAGGATGAGCTGGTATCAGCTGTGCTTGCCGCACAGGCGAACACGATCGTGGTGGTCAACGCCGGCGCTCCCGTCGTCATGCCTTGGCTGGACGCGGCGCCGACGGTCTTGTGGTTCTGGTTCCCGGGCGACATGGCTGGGTATGCCCTGGCCGACATCCTTTTGGGGCGCACAGAGCCGTCCGGGCGTCTGCCCTGGACGCTGCCCGCCGCCCAAGAGGATTGCCCGGTGCCCAGTGGGCTGCCAGACGCGGCCGGCATCATCGAATACACAGAGGGCGTCAACGTTGGTTACCGGGCTTGGGCGGCTGGCGGTCACCAGCCGGCGGCACCCTTTGGATTCGGGCTTGGCTGGACGTCGTGGCAGCTGGAATCGGCGCAAGCCCATAACGCTGACGATGGCGTCGTGGTCGACGTCACCGTCAGAAACACCGGGCCGCGGGCGGGGTCTGACGTGGTGCAGGTGTATGCCCACTGCGAGGATCCGGCAAGCGTTACCCGGCCTGAGCTCTGGCTGGTCGGGCATGCCCGGGTGTCGGCTGAGCCGGGGCAGTGCGCACAGGCGGTGATCAGCTTGCCGTCGCGCGTGTTCCAGGTGTGGCAGGCATCGGGTTGGACGCTGCCGGCTGGCAACTATCAGTTGCGGATCGGGCATAACGCGGCCGACCTGCCGCTGACAGTTGGTTTACGAGTGCGCCGCCAGCAGAGATTTGGTTCTGATGGCCTCGTGCACCTGAAATCATCCCGAATCATCTGCGACGTGGATATCGCCGCAAGGATAAAAGAAAGGTAGGTAGTGCATTGGCGAGTCACACGTTCGTAAGCAAACTTGAAGAATATCAACACCCAAAGAATAGGAAGGAATCATGAAACAATCAATGCGGCCCTTTATCGGGCTGGCTGTCATTTCAGCATTTGCTTTGACGCTCACCGCCTGCGGCGGTGGAACGCCAACCACCCCCGGCTCCGCAGAGCCGACGTCGGCCAGTCTCGTGATGAGCATCTGGGGCAGCGATAACGATACGAAATCGTATCAGCAGCGCGCCGACGCCTTTACGGCCACGCACCCTGGCATCACGGTTACCGTGACCAACATCCCAACGGCCAACTATTTGCAGCAGGTCAACACCATGATTTCCGGCGGTTCCGCGCCAGACATCATCCTGGTTGATGGCTCCAGTGGCCCCAGCCTGGCGTCCCGTGGCGCGCTCGTCGACATGACGCCACTGATCTCGGCCGCCAACCTTGACCCGACAAGTGTGGTTGATGCCGGTCGTCTGACTGGGTATCAGCTGAACGGCGAGCAATTCGCTCTGCCGGATCGCGGTGGCAATATCGTCTTCTACTACAACAAGACGATGTTCGACGCCGCCGGCTTGACCTACCCGACCAACGGCTGGACGTGGGACGACATGGTCAACGCGGCCAAGGCCCTCACAATCACCAGCGGTGGCCAGACCACCCAGTGGGGCGTGGCAGTTGACGACTGGCCAAACGCGACGGCATCGGTTCTGAACAGCTGGGGCTGCCAGTGGTTCAACTCCGACTTCACAGCGGCCACTATCAACTCCGACGCTTGCATCACCGGCCTGACAAACTACGGCGATCTGTCTTTGACGCTCAAGGTTTCACCGACGCTCAAGGACTACGCCGACTTCGGCCAGAACGTCAACCGTGACGCTCTGTTCGCGCAAGGCCAGACGGCAATGATCTGGGCCGGCGTTTGGGATGCTGGCGACTTTGCTCAGCAGGGCCTCTCGTTCGGCATCGTGCCGCCGCCCACCGGCGTTCCCGGCCAGGCCACAATGCAGGCCTTCGGCACCGGCATCGGCATCTCGTCCGCGTCAGCCAATCAGGCGGCGGCATGGGAAGTCGTGCAGTACATGTTCTCCGCGGAGGGCCAGCAGCCCATCGTGGATAACCAAGAAGACGTGCCCAGCGCCAACGCGCTGATGAGCGCCTGGGAAGCCTCGCTTCCGACGGGCGTCACGTACGACGAGGTCACTGCCGCAACATCCAGCGGTATGGTGTTCTCATCGCCGGCACTGCCGCAGATGAACCAGATCAGCCAGCAACTGCAGACCGATCTGGACGATTATTTCAATGGACTGTCGTCACCGAGTACCGTGTTGAACACGGCCAATGACAACATAAACCAGATCCTGGCAGCTGGGTAGTGGCAACTGACCGGTAACGGGAAGGATGCATAACTATGGCGAAGAGCAGGCGGTCGGCTAACTGGCTGACCATGCGACGGCAGGAGACGTTTGCGTTTTATTCGTTCATGTCTCCGTGGATTATCGGAATGGTGTTTCTGTTCGCCATTCCCCTTGTGGCGACGTTGTACCTCAGTTTCACGAAGTGGAACTTGCTACAGCCGCCGCAGTGGGTCGGACTCGCAAATTACCTCCGCCTGCTCAAGCCAGGTAGTGCTTTCATCAAGGCAATGGGCAACACGGCATACTATGCCGTGTTGCTCGTGCCTATTAACCTCGCATTGAGTCTCGGCTTTGCTGTACTGCTGAACTCGGTGAAGTTTCTGAAACGATTTTTCCGGACGGCGTTCTACCTGCCAAGCACGATACCCATCGTGGCGGTTGTCATGCTGTGGAGCTGGCTGCTCGCCCCATCCGGGCTGCTGAATCAGACACTGGGCCTGATCGGCGTCCAAGGTCCGGCGTGGCTGGTAGATCCACGCTGGGTCAAGGATGGCTTGATCATCATGGGCGTCTGGCAATTCGGCGGCAGCCTGGTGCTGTTCCTATCGGGCATCCAGGGCATACCGCAGATGTACTACGAAGCCGCCGAGTTGGATGGCGCCAATTCCGTGCAGCAATTCCGTCATGTCACGCTGCCGATGCTTTCGCCTATCGTCTTGTTCAATCTGATCACGGGGATCATTGCCGCGCTGCAGGTATTCGCGCAGGTGTTCATAATAACCGGCGGCCATAATTCGGGGGCGACGATGGTCGTCCCCGCCGTCTACCAGAATGCGTTCGAGTTTTATCAAATGGGCGATGCCTCGACCATGTCAGTGGTGTTCGTTGTGGTGATCCTGATTCTGACGATGCTGATCCTGCGCTGGTCGCGTCGCTGGGTGCACTACGAGGGGGACGAGGCCTAACATGCACGACAACGAGATTGCGCAGAGGCGCCACCACCACCGTGGGCCATCGTGGCCGGCCCGGGTATCAACCTTCACCGTGCTGATCGTCGGCACCGTCTTGATGGTGTTGCCCGTGCTGTGGATGTTCGCGACGTCGCTGGCCGACACCAAGTACGCCACCACGTTCCCGCCGAAGTTCTTCCCGACGACCTTCCAGTTGTCGAACTACATCAACCTGTTCACCTCAACCCAGGTGCCTCACTGGTTCCTGAACTCGGTGATCATCGTTGTGCCGTCAATGATCGGCCAGGTGCTGGCGTCGTCATTCGGTGGCTATGCGCTAGCCAGGCTGCGCGCGCCGGGCAGCCGGTTCTTCTTCATCGCCACGCTGGCCACGCTGATGATCCCGTACGAGGCCACCATCATCCCCACCTTCGTGATGTTCCGCTACCTGCATTGGATCAACACGTTCTGGCCCATCATCGTGCCGCAATTCGTCGGCAGCGGCTACACCATATTCCTGATGCGACAATTTATCATGCAAATACCACGGGAATACGATGAGGCCGCCCGCGTCGACGGGCTGGGCTTCTTCGGTATCTGGGCACGCATCATAGTGCCGATTTCGGCCCCGGCCATGGCCACCGTGGCGATCTTCACCTTCACCGCGCAGTGGTCAAGCTTCTTAAGCCCCTTGATCTTCATCAACAACCCCGACAAGTACCCGCTGGCGTTAGGCATCTATGCCATGACCATGACATCGAACGTGGGGCAGACTCCGCCCTGGAACATAATCATGGCAGCGTCGATGATACTGACGGTGCCAATGGTGATGGTCTACTTCTTCGGCCAGCGGCTGGTGTACGAGGGGTCAAACAGCCTCGGCCGCATCAGGCTGTGACTTGCCTTACTTGGTGACAATGTGCTGGCGCGACGCGCCCGCCTTGACACTGCGCAGGATTGAATCGATGCCGAAGAATGTGTAGTCGACCAGATCAACCTGAGGGTTCAACAGCCATTGCACCTGCAGGCCGTCCATCAATGCGATGATGTTGCTGGCGGCCGCCTCCAGCTGGTCGTCGGGCAGCGGGTCATCAGCTGAGTTCAGCTCCCGCAGCTGGCCCATCACGAGTTCGCGTAGCGCGTCGAAGCGGTCGGCGAAGTACTCTGCCCCGGGGTTGTCCTCCGTGACAGCCTCGGCGGACAGCACAACGTAGGTCTGCACGATGCCGGGGCGTGCGGTGTTCTGCCGGGCGGTGGCGATGAGGTGGTTGAAAAAGTCGAGCCCGTAGGCAGCGTGAGCCTCTGAGCTGTCGATGTTGTCGCGGTAGTCGATGACCGCGCGCAACAGGTTCTCCTTGCTGCCGAAGTGGTGCAGCACACCGGCCTGGGTCATGTCAGCCAGTTCGGCGACGTCGCTCAGCGTGCCCCGGTGGAAGCCCTTGGCGGCGAACACCTTCATGGCCGCCTCTAGGATGTCTTGGCGGCGCCGCTTCGTGACCTCCCGGGGCCCATATTTCTTCCGTGCGCGGTGCTCCGGTGACGCACTTTGATCGCTGATCTGTGATTGCATGACGTTATGACACTACCTCAGGGCAGGCTTGGCGTTGTGCACCGGATGACGGTGCTCGCTGCCGGTCGCGTACGCAGACGTCGTCAAGTAGCGGAATGACGCGCCCTCTGGTAGCGTTACATAGCTGACAACTACACATGGGGATGACTGGTTTCGACTTGGGACGGTGGTCCCAGGAGAAGCGGGCCGAGGATCTGGGCTTATCTCGTTAACGATGCCTGGAAACCAATAAATGCCGATGCAAATCGCGCAGACTTCGCTCTGGCTGCATGATCAGCTAACCGAAGGGTCAGCCTAGACGCGCCTTCCGCCTAGTGCCTGGCCTCATCAAGAAGGCTTGCTGCGGCGCTCTTGTCTGAGGGGCGGCGTGGGACTCAAATCAGACTGGGCTTGTTTGCGACGTGCCGGCAGGATCGCAAGGGCCAAGTAGAACGACATGCTGGCTGCGCCCGGAGAAGACCTGGAACGCCTCTTGAGGACGCGGGTTCAATTCCCGCCATCTCCACCAATGCAATAAGCCTCTGACAAGGTGAAATACTTACCAGTCAGAGGCTCACTGCTTTTTAGGTACGTTATCGCTACGCTAGGGGTCTGATCGCGGACAAGCTTGCTACCATCGTGGGCTCTATCGTTCCGCATGCGCTCCCGGAGCGGTCAATCAGCGTGTGCCACAGTCTGAGGCGGATAGATAATGGTGCCCGTGTCAGCGTCCTCAACGAGGGTGGGGAAGCCGCGGTAGTCGAGGCTCAACCATTCATTGTATGGATCCAGGATGGCACGATTCGCACAGTCCGTCACGGTGCGAGGTGGTGGATCACCGAGGCTGAGGTCGAGCGTTATCGCCGTTTTTTGGAGACGCAAGCTGCGGCTGAGTTGGGCGAGTGCCTACGGATGCCCGAGTAGAATGGATGTGTTGGAAGGAGGCTCGTGGTGGCTGTTGTATTGACCGAAGAGCAGATCGATGAGGCGTTGCTGTTGGCTGACGCCGCGATGGCTGCTGCCGGGCATTCCTACCATGACCCAGAGAATGAGGCCGACATCAGGGAAGCAGCACGTTGTCACATGACCTTCGATGAGGTTGTGCGCCAGGGCGTGGAGCGGATTCGATCGCGTGGCTGACTTCCTCGATTGGGACAGCTTGCGGTGATCTATCTGGGACATTAATGTGTAGTTTGTCTCATGTGCTGGTATGCTGTTGTCATGAGTGAAGTGCTTCTGCGGAGTGTGACGATCACTCCGGATATGGTGGCCATGAATCGGTCGCGTACATCTGACTGGGCTGACACGGTTTGGTCGTTCGTCGAACGGGCGGCTGGCCAGGGAGTCTCGGTTCAGTTGACGACCACGGAGCAGCAATACTCGCCGACTGAGGTGGCGCAGATGTGTGACGTGTCGCGGTCGACGTTGAACAGGCGGATCCAGGACGGCACGATTCACGCAGTCCGTCACGGTGCGAGGTGGCGAATAGCCGAGACTGAGGTTGAGCGGTATCGCCGATTTTTAATGACGCAGGCAGCGGCTGAGTTGGCCGATGACTTCTAGACCGATCGCATTTCTTGACGCTGACGTCCTGGCAGCCCCCATGACCAGGACACTGATCATCATGTCCAGGGCTCACCGTGACGCCATATACACGCCCCGCTGGAGCCTGACCGTTGAGGCTGAGGCTGACCGACACGCGCGCGACAACCAGAAGCTGATATCGGATGTTCGGGTGAGGTTGGACTGGGATTCGATGATTGTGCCCGATGCCACAGATGGTGGCATTGCTTCCTTGGTTGACACGTCGTCGAAGGATCGTCACGTCTTGGCTTCGGCGTCTGCCGTGCAGGCCAGAGTGGTGGTGACTCGCAATGTGTCGGACTTCGGTGTGATTGATCTGACGAGGGCTGGTGTCAGCGCTGTTCATCCGGATCTGTTTCTGGCAGCGACCATGACGGATGCTATGTATGTTGACGCCCTTGATGCAATGTGCGCCGTTCGCTCCCGTGAGCCGAACACGCCGGCTGCGCTACACGCAGCGTTTGGCGTCGGGCATCCGCGTCTTTTTCAACGTATGAGACACCTGTTCCCAACTGTGGGTGCTGCGCCTCTTGTCGAAGAGTTGCCAGCTTACGTGTTCCGGGGAGAGATGTGCCTCCGGTGTGGGCAGCGACTCGACGGCGGCGAGGGTGAAGGACTCTGCGTGCGTTGCGGTCGCTCGAAGGACTAGCTCCAATAGCCTCGCGTCAGGGCGTGGTGCATCGCTGCTTCGAGATAGCGGTGAGATGTCTGCCGCCGGGTGGGCGCATGGCCACACCATGCCCGATGAGAATGCGTCGTATTCGCATGGGCCTGGCCCCCACTTGTGCACCGATTCGTTCTAGCCGAGGCCATGGCTACCATGCCGGCCACATCATCGTCGCTGAAGGGTTTTAGCTAATGGGCCACACCGGCGCATTGGGCATGAAGCAGAACGGTCTGGCGGGGGATTCCGAACTGCTCGGCGAGCACCTTCACGAGGGTTCCGGTGGTGTACTGGTCGACAAGTGATGCGACCATCTCGGGGCTCATCGAGGTTTCACTTTGCCCAATTTTGTCGGATTCGGCCTCGAGGATCAGTGATTTTCGGCTCCTCAGAACGCCGTAACTGTCCCTCCAGTATTTGTGACCTAGCTTTGACTAGCGCTTTTAGCCCGCATGTGAGGTTTTAGAATTGTCCCGATAAGTCCACTTGAAGTGCTCTCGCACATCGCGTGTCAACAGGCTGCAATCGCCTCCGTATACGTGCGAGCACGTCTGAATGTGACACTCTAGGAGGGCTCGAGTGGCCTTCGCCAGAGAACATCGATGGCATGGATGAGTACAGGAAGCAAAGCGAGCAGATTATCAAGTCAGCATAGCCACCAAATCGTCGGTCTCGGTGCTTGTGCCTTTCGTAGTGCGGCGATTGTGCTCGCATCCGTGCTGCCAGGGAACATCTGGACGACTGTACGGTGTACCTCCAACATTGCGTGTGGGCGGAGATCGAAGAGGTTGTA
>Ga0123354_10007306_pt1 | contig 16598 bp, 7 predicted proteins | sample TergutLab28metaG_2_FD_97872 | JGI IMG/M metagenome (GOLD analysis project Ga0123354, IMG submission 97872) | Labiotermes labralis P4 segment gut microbial communities from Petit-Saut dam, French Guiana - Lab288 P4 | ecosystem: Host-associated > Arthropoda: Insects > Digestive system > Gut ...
CGTGAGCAAATTGTGAAGTGAGAGAGAAAACCAACAAGATGCAACAGTTAGATGTTTATTATCAACAGTTTCTCAACATGTTTCGGGCATCATTATGCCCATCTTCAGGAGACCAAGACGTGTGTTACTGCACGTGGTGTGCTGCGTTGGTCTCCTGAAGATGGGCATAATGATGCCCGAAACATGTTGAGAAACTGTTGATAATAAACATTTAACTGTTGCATCTTGTTGGTTTTCTCTCTCACTTCACAATATATTTGTTGTGTTTATTGCAGGTACGAAACTGTGCGGCTTTGTCGGTAGATAACCTTTCGGGAATCCTACTTTCCACTTCTTCAGAAATGAGGGGAATGGAGGCAATATTTCGAAATACTGAGTCATAACCTTCAAGATTACAGAGTGTCAATCTAGAACACCACAGAAAGTAATCCGGCATGGAACAACATTTAGTTTGATTGTTTGTTGAAGGATCAAACGATAAAATGAGGCTGCCCAGTGTGGAAGGAGCAGCATCTCTTGTGTGTGATTTACAGAATAGCTGGAACAATAACTGCACTGGAAGTAAAAATTATGTGTGACAAATATACCTCATTGCCGTGAGATATAAGAAAAGGACTCCACAAGATTGGGCTGGGAAAATAATGCCATTGCTATGCAAGAGAGAGCGAAGCAGATAAAAGAAAATGCAATATACAGGTACGAAAGATGGGCATACAAACCTAAGTTAAATCTAGAAAGTATAAATACATCATACAATACAGCAACTTACATAACAAGAGGATCTCAACACTCAGCACCTGTAAATCCATAGTCCTATCATATACCAGCGGTCTGCCGAAGCCAGAAAGCTAAATACTGATTCTTCCTGCGAACTTTGTGGTTTTAGAACAACAGAAATCTACAAATTTCAGGATTCTATATGAGTCTACTGTCACCTCCACCATGAAATTTCACTGTCGAAATATTATTAACATTTGTGGCAAGGAAATGAAAGTGTAGAAATGTCGGATCATTTTAGTACCTCGATATGTCCTTGATATTCAATTCAGATACAGTTATTACTTAAACTTGTATTGAGTTGTGACTCTTAAACTGACTGAATGATAACAAAAATGCTTATAAAACAGGCAAAAAATGAGCAGACTAGAATGGAGCTTCTAACAAAACGATCACACGCCTCAGCTCTACCTAATAGGAAATGCAACAATGTTTGTCAATTTGTGAGTAAAAGGCACAGCTAATGATCCCACAACCCTTTCTCTTAAAGAGGAGATATGAAGAGTTGGTTCCTTATCCACTCCCGACGAATAATTTTTATTGCCTTCTCAACCGACTAGCAGTAACAATTGATTTAGAGTATCCATTTCCACCGCGCCGTGTTATGAATACATATCGTATTGCTGGAAGGATCGCAGGCACTTTATAACCTTAATCCAGTCCGGTCAAAATACTGTCGTAATGACTCGCTTGTTATAGCTATACGTGTAAACAGCTTTCAAAATATCAGAATGGAATATAAATAATACTGGCCTACACTTTTATTTTTAGAATATCAATACACGAGATTACAGCTTCTGACAACGCCACAGGCTTTTATTACAGTCAACAAACGTAATGAGCAACTAAGTGGTAGGGCCTTAAGTTAGACTGTAATGACGCCAGCTTATCATCGCGGAGGCCCGGGTTCACCTCTAGAATAATTTATGTAGGCCTTATGATGAAGACTGTGGCTTAGGGACACTTTTTTCTCCCCGTACCTCAATTTATTCGTGCAAGTAATCATTCCGCCAATGCTTTATGTTCATCTGTAATAAGTGGGCATTAAACTAAAATAGTTTCTTTACAGCAACGAGCATCTCTGTCACATCCTACTGCTATAAGCAAAGCAAGAAGAGACAGTGTTATGTCTAAATACACAGACAAAAGTTCAGGTATACTGAGGGGCGCAGAATAATAAAGTGAGACAATTTTTGGAGGCTTAGTTTGAAACAATAAGGTGGGCTATAGCTAAGAAATGTTTGCACTGACTGGCTCAACACAGGGTGCGGAGGGTCAGCTGCGGAAATTGCAATGAACTTTCGTCTTCCACAAAAGGAGGAAAATTTCTTTTATTGCTAAACGACTATCAGCTTCTCAAGGATTCTGCAACATACTTTTCGTCGGCCTATATTATTTCGTGCTTGTCCCAGTGGGCGCACAGGTCTGCGGCCGCTCGCCTGTTGAGATTGTGGGTTCGAATCCCATCGGGGCATGGATGATTCTCTGCTGCGAATATTGTGTGTTGTCAGGTAGAGGTCTCTGCGATGAACTGATCGCTCGTCCAGAAGAGTCCTACCTGCTGTGATGCGTTGTTATGTGTGATCTAGAAACCTCAAGAATGAGGAGCCCATGGTCCTTGTTGGGCCACAACGCCACAGAAAATATAAACCTCTTCCCATCGAAAGATTGCATGTTACACCCGCACGTCAGTGCTGTATGTCACGCTCAGTTCATCTACACTGCAAACGCTGAGCTCGACCTTCTAATTGTTAAGGTACTTATAACGTAAATACTTAGCATATCTGCCAACAATCACACACGCATTTAGGATTACTTATCGTCTGGATTCTGTCAGTCATCAAACATTCTGACTTTTCGGCAACTGGAGCTGTATGCGCTCTGAGGTACACCGATATACCCACTCACTTACTACCCTCAAGTTTAGTGAGTGAAAATATTTCTTTTGTTTGACCTAACTGAGATTCCTCTCAGCCTTCTACCTCAAAACACAAAATATACAGTTTCCGAAACACTGTTTTTTTTGGGGGTGGGGGTGGGGGTGGGGGGGGGGACTAGACGGTGGATAAAGGCCATAAACTCAGCAATCCTAACTGCACTACAGAACTGTCAGAAACCTTTCAGAATACGCTGACGAATGTACTTACATTCACTCAGATTTAAATCAAACAATCTGAAGTCGCCTTCAGTTTCCACAAATGTCTTGAAGAAGGATACAATTTGAGGGCTAGTTCCTAGGGTTTCCTCATGATTTCTCGCGTATTCAGCACGCATATTTCCGTTACTCTGCGTTATCCGAGCACTAACACAGATTGACAGCTAGCAGGAACGACATTGGTATGGAGAAAGGAGGTACCGCGCTAGAATCCCAATCGGTTACAAGATAATCTTGAACGTTCTGGTTCCCCTACACAAAGATTAGGATAACCCTCTCACAGTAACCATGGTTGGCCATGTGGATTGTATTTAATGTTACGGTATGGGCCGTCATCGGTGCGAGTGGAAACACCGTCATTACATAACCTAAAAATTTTAAAAACTGTGTCAAAATGTTGTGGGGATTTAACAAATTTTACAACTAGCGTTTCGATACCTTTAAGTCCAAAACGTCTGAGGCGAAAATTAAGAGCTGGCACTAGAAAGTGAAATATTCTTCACATCGGTTTTAGATGTGAGAAGTCAGATTCACGCTGAGATGCAGTACCCGGCAGAAAGAATGTTCTGCGTAGGATGCTGATCTGGACGTGGTGGCGAAGAGGAAAACTTAGCACATCCTAGTGACAGAATTGTCTCTTGCTGTCCATTTCCTCCTGAATGAGTTCAAGGTAGTGTGGGTGCTCGTTGTAAATCCCCGTGCAGAGTATCCTGAGTCGGTCAGTGGTCACCTGCTGTACTGACCACTTCATTAGCACCGCTACTTCTGGTCCCAGCCCCAGGACCCCCAACCACGCCCCCTTTATGAATATTGATGTGTGTGTATTAAGCTAGGCAGGTAATGTGACCCAAGCGGTCATGCTTTATTCCATCTCCTTCTCACTGTTAATACGAGTACTAACCAACTTCCTCTATCTCACTTCGTCGTTTAAATTCTCAGTCTCTCTCTCTCTCTCTTGCTGGTAGTTCCATTACAGTGGCTTTTGTGTATATGCATAGGAGATAACCAGACTGATTTACATACTGTTGATGTATGCTGATGCATTGCAACAAGGCAAACTAACAGGGGCACAAGCAACTAGCACCAGCAGTATTCGAATTCCAAACACCCTGCGCTTCAAAGTACAATATTTCATGACTTTAAAACCGCCGCCCCTCGTGTACGAATAGAAGGGGAGGGAAGAGTTGGCAGGGGTTGTTTTAACAGTGGCTTTTCCAATCATTTCAATAAATTTTCGAAGGATATTCCATTTAGAAAATTACAAACTGTAATCTTTATGGTCCAGTAGCGTTTACGAATGGTGTTGGTATGTTTTATCATCCGCAACGTTTCGCGTTGTGAAGCGTGCAATTTTGATACAAGGACATCAACAATTCTCGTCTTTACACTTTGACTACCCCTTACGCGCAGCAAATATCCTTTAATTTTCTTTTACATCTCAAGTAGCTTAGAAGTATCTTTCAATATGTGTCAAAGTATTTAGAAAATTTTAAAAATTCCATCTACTATTCCGCACGAAGCCAATAGACCGTGTCTTCTGAGAGGTTAACAGCTGGTAGTTTTTCAGTTAGCCCGGAAATTTCCCTCTTTTTTTTGGAATCCAGAGCTTCGTTGCTGTTCTGTCACACGATTCCAACAACGGACCTTACCCAGACCCAACCAAATATAGTCCAAATCCAAACTGTTCGTCTTATTAAGGCATGTTTTAATAACGCCCATTTATCTACGTCTTTCTTTGATCCGCCGATATCCAAGGCTGTGCGTCTTTGCTTATGAATACTTTGCTTTTCTTGGTAGGGTTACCAACCCATCCGCAAAACCCCCATTCTTGGAGGACCAGTTTGTCTCTCTTAGTCTGGCAGTGCGTCGATGCCGGAACAGGTCAAACGACTTAACCCATGGAGGAATATGATGATGATGATCTACGTCTTTGTTGTGCAAGTCGTGTCTTCTCCTCACGATTTCTTCTTGCATCTTATTTACCCTTACGTAACGTATACAGCTGAAAAACCTTCCCCATCCCTTGACAGCACAAGAAAGTTATCTCGTTTCAAACACTGTTTTCTGACTTGCATGCGTGAAGCATAAATCTATTATTGTTAGCGGTGTAAGTTACACGTAACGTGTTCTGCCAAATTTATAGGTGTTTTATAAGCCTGAACTAAAGATAGCTACTTCGAAAACGGGAAACAAAAAGTACCACGAAATTTAAGAGAATAAGTCATATTAGTTGGACGTAAATATCCTTCAAAGGCAGTGAGTTTCAGTTCGCGTAACGCGGCAAAGTCTTCTTATGTTTGAGCCCCTTTATGTTTGCGAAGAAGGAAGAAACTACTAATACCTGGCAGACATAAGCACAGACGGTTCTTATTTTTATAGAATTGCCAAAGCCATTTCCATTACATTCTTCGAAACACTGACCCCGTTTCCGGATCGCTAAACCATTGGATCAGAAGACAATTAGGTGTCTAATTAATATATAAGCTTATCTGTTGTTAGAGTGTTGTAATAACGAAGATACACTTCATACCTTACGGTCAGCACAGAGTCTGCGTTACCCGCTACGAGCTGGACCACTTCTCCCGATTGTCGGCCACCGTACCTAGCGACAAGAAATATTTATAATTATATGACATAACCAAACGCGAAAATAAGAAAATAAATCAACAATTATCGCTGCAGAACTTGTAAGGAGAGCAGGAAATCCACATTCGTTTACGACTTGAATATTTTTTACGCTCTCCACAAAATAAGTGGTGCTACCTTCATGATTGAAAAAAATTAGGAGAGAATGCTAAAGAAGGATAAGAAAAATACCGGAAAGAATGTTTAACCTATTAATTTGTAATCTATTTCGGAGACAAATGTACACAAATGAGGTGTTTGATGGGTTATTTTTCTTACTAAGTGAAAAGAGAAAAAGAAAATGTAAGGAACTTCAGGACTTATTTTTCTAACTTATTTCGGTGAGAGTTTTACGTAAATCGGAGAAAGGAATAGGAAGACATACGAAGTGAAACGCAACCAAATTAATGTAAACAGACAATTAAACTGTAAGTCAGAGGTTCTGGATTTCAGCAATCACTGAGAAACGGCGACAGCGTGGTTAGTCTCGATCTACATACATTTGCCGCGTGGTATCAGAAAATTTCGTCTTTATACCCTGTACTTTCTGTTTGTTTTATGTGTCTGTCTAGTGCACACCTCCACGTCCCTGCTCATTGTTTCTTTTGTTATAACGCATTTCATTATCATAAAGCAGTACAGTCACGTTATATTACATAAGAATTCTGTGGTGTCTTCCGTGTCTCTCTAGTGTTCTCTTAAGCTAACTGCAGAACTGACTCGAAGGACGTAGTCTTTCTGCTGCTGACGAAGTTTTCCACCCTGTGTGAGACGCGAAGATTCATTACTGTTCGCTGGATCGTATTTTTACACAGCCGAATACAAGCCTAACTTCCACACTGCATTGCGATAAGATTCTTTTCAATATTGTCCTCATTTAGGTGCCTCAAGTGATTTCTTGTGGTGACTACAATTTTACATGCGGAGAAAGATGTACCCAGGGCTACGATATTGCCTGTTCTACTGATTGAATCCGAATTTCGAAAGACGGGTACCACACGTGTAAAAAATGTGTTCTTGTGGGTTTCGCACACAGTTCACAGACTCCACGTTAACTGCCTCTATATTGCAATACTTCAAAATCATAGAACAAACGTCTGTAGCCTCTCTGTTTACGAAGTGAAATTCGAGTTCTTTTAATTCCACTGGAAAATCTGTTTAACTTCATAAACACCAACCATCTGAAAACCTTCATTTTCAAGCCCGTCGCCTTTGGCGAGGGACAATATCGAAGAATGACGCTGACTGGTTGAACGCTCGCCATAAGATAAGTTTTGCTATCACACAAGTTTACTGCCCACATTCTTGCTTAAATGAAGACTGTAAGACCCTCTGGCAATGAAGACAAGTAGGTGCTCCCTGACAATGTGCTGTACCCCTATTAGGTGGCTTATTAAATAGAAGTGGACCTACAGTCAGTAAAACATGCTTCGAGGAAAATGGAACAGTGTTGTAAAACAATGCCTGTTGGTCACTTTCAGACACACAAAAACCAAATTTCTTTAATCTCAGTAAAAATCGGCTCAGCTCCACGTTAAATAACTTTTAGAACTTCATCCTTTTATGTCTGTCTTATGCTTTCCCTTCCTAATTCAAAACCGAAAAAAACAGACATTAGTTTTCTTCTTCTTTTTCTCCCCCTTTACCGCTTTCCTTATTTCGTCTTTCTTTCTCTCTATCTTTCTTAAGTTTCCTGTCTGTGGTGATCGTCCCGTCGTACTGCAGTAAAAATAATAAACCAATAATGAACTGTCAAACATCTAACTAACCAAATACCTAGTTCAGTAACTAAATCCACGGAGCAGAGTCCTTCCTGAGAACACAACTAGTTCTCAGATAGTCAAAAAACTCTCCGATTTTTTTTGTAACCCGAAAGTTCATCACCGCATTCCCAAAAGCCCACCACCTGTCCCTATCCCGAACCAAACCAATCCAATTCATGCCCCTCCATCCCATTTCTTTAGATCCATTTTAATATTATCCTCTCATATACACATCAAACACATTTATATGTTTTATACAATATTATTATATCACTTTTCAGTCCCTCCTTTGTCATAAGATGAGGGTACCTGCCTGCAGACTGACGTGACGAAGTGTCGCTGTCAGCACAAGTGTGTGACTGTACCTCGGTAATAGGTTATTACAGGCGTGCTTACACGTCACGACACGACTTCTCGAATTCAATCGAACGGTCCTTCCTCCCCTGTCTGATATCTTGTCAACGGACCCTATTACTTATGTTGTTAACCTGTCTATTCCACAAATATGGTTCTGCAGAGCGCTTAATATCAACGAAAACTATTCCCTATTGTTTAACCGGCACTTTGTCAGAAACCTGAAAAACAAAACAATGAATAAAGCGAAGAAGTATCATTTCTATAGCCGGCCTCCGCCCTATACGTAGATTCATAGCTGGCGGTAGAGAATTATCCATACGTCGTCTATAAAGCTACGGTGCAATTAATTCCACTGAGCAGAGTTCTGGAGAATCAGCAGTCGCCTCGTCGGTCAAGAAGTCCCCTGCCTTTTACAAGTTGTGTTCACAATAGCGCAGTAACCTATCCTGTTCAAAGCCAGATGAATTCAGTTCACATTCTCACACCCTCTTTATTCAAGACCAATTCCCCATTATTTTGTCTTTTATGTCTAAGTGCCCAAAGTGGCTTTATTCTTTAGGATTTTCGACTAAAATTATGCACTAATATTTCATTTCTCCCATAGGAGTTTTACATTCTTTCCGTGTCATCCCCCTCCATTTGACCACATTACTATTATCCGAGAGTATACAATACACGTTACGAAGATGTTAATTATAAAATTTCTCCTGTTTCCCCTTACTTCCTTCATTTAAGACCACAAGTGACTCTGTGATACGTAAAAATGCATTAGATGAATGGAAAGCTTGGCAAAAGAAGTGGATAGCCTTTTTTGTTGTAGAGTAACCTAACTGAGATTTAGCTGAATCCCACATATGTATCGTCATTGGTACTCCAGTAACAGCACAACATACATCTTCTAGCTTTCAGTCGTTAGTGACAAAATTGTGTTCCGACACTTATTCGGCACTTTAAACATTCCACAAATAAAAAATCTCCTGACGTTCAGCGACGACCGTGGTCGTAAGTTAGAGCTGCGTTGCCAGCACATTTGCTCCGCAGCAGTAACCTGAACGGAATATCTGATGCAGAGAAAGAGACAAAGTATCTGTATCCCAGTCCCCCAGTTCAATGTATTTGTACACAACAGATTAATCAGGCATACCAACCATGATTCCATATTCATTCTTAACCTACACACAGAGCCGAATTTGCGTCACAGTGACGTGGGTACTTTCCTAGTCTTATGCGTCACCTTTCTTTCCTAATTCTCCAACATCCATAGGGTCTTTGCTTTTGTTGTCGCACATGTTCTGCTTTCCTTTGTCGCTGTACATTTTCTGTACTGTAAACGACTTCAAGGCGTAGTTACATTTACCGGAGGAATATAATCACCACCTCTTCAAGTCAGTTTCATGTGTGGTTGCGTCTTCTTGAACACACTGTAGTTCTGCCCTGCTTATATAATAATTTATTTACTAACAAGAGGACAACAATCCCCATCAGCACTCCTGTTAACACTTCACATTCATAGTCCACCACTGAACAAGATTATGTATCTTCTATGTCGTTGTGAGTAAAAACTTGGTTTCTGAAGCTGCAGTTTGTGGCAATCGCTGCCTTATTTATATGGGTTTTCAATTTCGAATTGCTACTAACGATACATGCATGCATAAAAGCACGCACGCACCCACGCACACACGTATAAAAACACAAAAGTGGAACTGAAAAATTCATATTTTACAACTAGACACACTTTATTTCTTGGTCGCAATGAAATGCTGGATATTACTACTTTTCGTTGCGACTGCTTGAGTGGTGAGGGAGAAGCTAAGGAGATTTGTGGTCGGTGCCAAGTGGCTGTACTTTCAAGAATGAAAGTGGTGAGTTGAGTTATAGACTCCACATACTTATAAAATTGACAGCCACTTAAAACACAAATGATTTTACACACAGAGTATGTAAATTTTAATTTAAGCATTTAATTCGTGATATTTATTTATTTTCAACATGATGAAAAAGGCATTCATCTCTCAGGAAATAATCATATGTGCCTATACAAATTGTAAGTAAGGATTTATTCTATAAAATGAGAGAAAGAAAGGCTTCAATCCTCTAAAAATTGACATGCCGGTACGTAAGAAAATATGACTAGTGCTGAATACGTAAGTTACTTGTGAGCCAGTTGCAATGTAAGTTCTGTGAATAGCAGCCATGGTTAGGCAAGACGGCCATTGACGAGTACTTACAATAGTACTAGCAATAATGGAAATAATGAAATATGAGAGACAAGAGGGAAATGGCTGTTGGAACAACTACAGCTGAAGTGCAACTGTGCATATTTCTAAGTAGCACATCCCTCTCCACATCACTGTCCAAGTGCTTGCGATGAACAATGACTCATAAAGCTTGTGTCACTTGGTTACTGGCACACTGACCGAATCGAGCCCGGTTCAGTTACATGGAGCTTGGATGACTAGAGGCTGCAAATGTAGCCCCTCTCATCCACTTGACAGGTCAGAAGAGTGTGCCAGAAGTAGCCTATGCTCATGAGATGTATAGCAATTCTGCATAAAACGGCTGAGTCCGCTCTTGTAGCATCTGAGTGAGTCAGGTCTTTCCAACTTGATAGCATTCGAATCGGTTACTAAAACAGTAGTGTTAATCCACAACAAATATGCTACTTAAACCTTATAATAATGGCTGTTTCTAATTCACCAATCAGTCAACAAAATACACTGAAGACGATTGTAAGGAAACGTTGCTCCTTTCATGAATAAACACACCGCGTAGCCACAAGGGAAGTAGAAGTACTGCTTCAACATTATGATCTTCGTGCTAGGCCAGTTTAGACGTCAGTGGTTTGTTCCACGCCCCTGTCGCTGTACTCCAGAGAAATAGCACCCGGTACCCGTTAAAGACGAAGCCAAGGTGGGCTCTTCACAGGCGGACTGGGCCGGAGCGAAGAGAAAAATCCCTGGCCCAGCATGAAAAAACCCACGAAGTGCTGATAGTAGGAAATCGCTCAATAAATTTCCTTACTCACACATATAGTGTTTTAGTGTTTCCCTTTTCATTTCTTATCTTCATTTGTGCATGGCAATGGAAACAGAACACCAATCTACGATTTTACGATTTATTCCTGAGATTCTGGTTCTTGTAATTCACGTGCAGGGAGCGCATTTTGAAGACGGTAGGGCAGATCAATTTATGTAGGCTTTCCGCGTGGAGCACTTGTCACGACACACACATGCAGGGCAGAGTGAAGTTGAGTGTTCATATTCTACAACTGCCGAGATGCAACGGCATCTGCTGGTCAACGGATGGATAGGGAATTTATTGGTGCTGCTAAGGATTCCTCCCTGGACTTTGTGTGTGAAAGTGAACGTCATAATTGTGATCCGGTGTCACGGTTGAGAACATGGATCTGTGTTTCCGGTGTTTGGTCACAATTCGATACAATGAGGAGATTTTGGTTTGAGGTGGGGTGAGGTGGATTCAATCAGTTGAAATCACCCACCCTTACGAGCGAACAGGCAGGCACTGGAGGAGGATAGAAAAGGGTTTCGCCAACAGTAACGGGAGCAGGGTTTGCTGAGCACCGATCATTCGTAGCTTGTCATTGGTCCATGCTAATATTCGTGACAGCAAAACAGACAGACAGGCAACGTACTTGTCTCATATGTGTGTGTGTGATAACATGTATATATACACCCGTTACTGTTGTTCAACCGGCCACTGTACACAGTTTCAATATTGCGAATGTTCATGTCTGTCCTTCTCACTCCCTCTATTCCCATCACTCATCCCTCATCCTCCCTCTATACAACCTCCCGTCATGCCCGAAAACCATCCCTTTCCTCATCACCCCTGCAGTACCAAAGTGGAACCAATCATGCCGCCAGCCGGCCAGTCGGCCATCAGCCTAGCTGCCAGTATTTGTACAGCAGAGTGAGTGAATTTCATGTTTACCATTTCAGCAGAGAGTTCTGTCCATCCAGCCATCCATGATGCACAGCTATGTGATGGGAATTTGTGCTCGCGAATATCCCTGTTATAGCTAACTGCATGCAATACGAACAATTTAGTCGCTTTTAACTTGATATCACGTCAGCGATATGCCAACTACAGTATGTTCCACAAGAAAACTTGTCAACATCGAATGGCCACTTGCTGACAAGAAACCGACGTCCGTCTACCCAGGGGTGACTAATTCAATCCTCTCTGTTATTTAATACTTCTTCTCTGGTCGCATTCACCAACAGAAATAAGGGTCTTTCAAAATAAATTATGCAATGAAACCATTACCTGCACATCAAAGCTGTCACAGAGCAGTTACAATTTTTTGATAACATCATACCGCACGTCGAGGAAATTTCGGAAGTTGAATGACAGTTTTATCAACACATCTTGAGATGTAACTTACATTTGGTTCGAAATTTTTGACGGTCTTTAATCAATATAAAAAAAAATTTTAATTTCACTGCATAATTTCTTTCGCACAAACGTTGTATCGGGTTAGTAAGAAGACAGTAGGCTACTGTATAAGTATTCACATTATTACTACAGTTCACTGGTCCCATATTCACACGTAATATTACTCACAGGCTTCAGAAAATAAGGGAAAATAGATGCAAACGAAGTAGCAAAAATTCAGTCAGTAAATTGATGCACGTCCCAGAATTCGCGTTATGTTTACAGCACCGAAAATGTTTCTATCTTACAGCAATATGAATGAGCTTCGGGGGATATTTGCTCTGCAGTGGGACACCACATTATAGCCTCCGTTTGTTCTTGGCCTCGGTGTAACTAACAGGTCCTATCACAGCCATTAGCCGGCATCTTCGACTTCAGGGAAATAGACAGCTCTTTCTCTCTCTCTCTCTCTACCCATTCTAGCATAGTTTCCCAAACTGTGGTATGCGTACCGCTAGTGGTTCCCCCACCATTGGTTACTGGTACATGTCCTTAATTAAAAATTGCAATACAAAAAAGAAAAAATATTTAAAAAATAGACAAAGCTTAAGATATATATATATATATATATATATATATATGCTAATATGCAGCACTGCTGACAACATTATATAAATTATCCTCGCTGTCAGTCAGTCTTACCAATTTCAGCGTCCTTATTTAAATAAAAAAGAAGTTGGTACATTGAAATTTATAAAAGTCGTCTAGTGGTTGGCCAGCGCACAGTTTTGAGAAACCCTGCATTAGAGTAGGCCTTCATATGAGACTGAAAGGCTCAAACAGCAGTTCTGGAAGTGGAGGCGAAGAGACGAATGCCTTATCTGGCCGGAAGTAAATCCGTGGGTCATCAGTAGACGTTTACTTAATTAAAAGAATTTTACATACTATGTTAGTATGCGTAATGTTACGATGCAACACACCGCAGTTTGTTACATGTCTGTACAGACTGACGTCAGTTGCACTTCTTTTTCAGGTTATACAAAGGTCGTTAGGCCTAATGAAAAATCACGACTCCAAAGAGGTGCAAACAAATTTCATATCTCGAACAGGAGTCATCACTATATAAATGCTGATTATTTTCACAGTAGTGTTTCAGTGGCCTACAAGAATGAGGCATGTCTAAGGAGAAGACAGAACAATCTGGCACACTACACTGGGCAGTTCATACAGCATACTTTACATCACTCAACTGAAGAATAATATCATTACACGTGTAGGCCTACACGTGTAAAGAGCACGCACGTCGCGCTCAAATACCAGACACGCGCACGACTACCACCGTCGACCTCACCTACACCAAATACTTCCTATCAGGCATCCATAATTATGCAGCACCAGAAAACATCTCGCAACTCACATACACGTCAAAAGTTGGGATATGCTTATTTAGAAATCTGTACAGAACTGACACCAAAATTCACAAAACATGTAACATATTCTCGATTACAGTCGTACATTAAATTCGCTGATGTGCAAATTAAAGAAGATCTCACATAAAAAAAATGACGATGCCGCATTTCAGTGCCGAATTAGAACAAGTGATGACATGTTAAACAGCCCTTCTTCAGAAGATGATTCAAGAAACTGCTTATGTCAGAGCGTGAATTCGTGAAAATACGAAAATTAGACCTTAAACTTACATTAAGCACCCTGATGGGAATCGCCTTTTTCATGTTTCTTTTATTGACTTTCAACTCTTCTTCATTAGAGGGATGAAGAAGCACTAATATAGGTACTAAACATTATAAAATGTACACTCAAAATGGCTTAATTTTAAAGGACGCCTTCAATCACCAAGCAAACTAAAACAGAAATAAATAAAATAAACAGGTGTCGAGAGATACAACTCAGATTTGGCTCGTGAAATAACAGAAAATTTGCCCACAAAGGAACTGTAGGCCTTGAGATTCTAAACTTTGCAATGTTGCTCTATAAACAGCAATATGTGTATCATAATTTTACAGTTTCACAGGTTCCTATATGTACACATAAATGAATACAGAAAATCAAAAGGTCCGAAGCACGTCGCACAATGAGCATGAATTTGGCTACATAGTTGAATGTATTAGTAATCACCAGTGAAAGAACCAAGTTATTGCTCGGCTAACTGACACTCTACCAGCAATTCATGAAATTCACTTCCTTTCCAAGAACCAGAACGTTAATATTAAGTCCAAGGTTAAGCATTCTATTCGGTTTTCTACAAAATAAACAATATGTCACAATAATAATAATAATGCCCCCCCCCATTTCTACACGACTGTAAAGCTCGGTGTGTTACTTAGAAGACGAAATACAAATTTCAAATGACTGAAAAGAGGGTATTGAGGAAATCATCACGTTCATTTTGTGGCAAACTGTAGTTTCATTATGTCATACCCAAATACACATTACTGTACACTGCCTTGTTTGTACTCCAAGGTCAGCTTCCAGCAATCGCAGGTCCTTCAATAACCCTCTCTCAGTGTTAACTTTCCGGATTGTGTAGACGACAAAGTACAAAGTACACTACACCGCCTGGCAATACACACATCACACGGCATATCAGGACGATAATATGAAGTAAACTGCCCATATAAACACCTCTACAACAAATTAAGTGACTACTAATTACTGCATAAATTCAGAGTACTGATAACGATAGTTGATAAATAACGAGGTGACTTATATTTAATGTATTACCAAACATTGTAAATTATTAAAAATATCTATTTTACATATTTTATAAATTTTATGTATTTTAACAACTAATTTTTCATTAAGTTTATAACTACGATCAAAACATAAATTATCAGGTTTGCTCGTACACTTTTGTCATAGTAACTTCCTGAAGATGGTAACTGGGAGCCGAAACATGTAGGAATTTTGTTATGCATATTGTAGCAAGACGTGCATTTGTTGGAAAATATATTGGCAAAGTACTAGTGTACCCGTGTGAAATAAAGTCGGTGAATCTGATTTAAAAAAAAAAGAATCTACAGGTCATTTACTAACACGAACGGAACCAAACACAGGAACACCAAGACTACGCACTGGACAGACAGAAGCCGGAGCACATACTGTAATAACACGCTCAAAGAATTGTGCAAAAGTGTTGCAAAACTTTGGGAAACATTCGTTAGTAAAAAAGTCACACTTTTATCTGGAAGTCACGCTGGTCTTGTTCTTTTGTTTCATTGCACTAAATGTAGGACTAAATGTAGGCTGAACTTAAATTTGTAATTGAGAAATTCGCGTATTACAGATCTATATATTCATAGACGTAGAAGAAATTAAACTATGGTTTTTATCATTGATGTTACACACGATGGAAACCCATAACATTTAGAAAACGCACAAACAATAAATATGACTGACAAAGGAAACGCTGTTTTATTTTATTTTATTTTTTGTTAATGGTTGATATAGCACCGCTCTTCGTAGCTCAGATTTTATTAAGTCGAATGATTCAAAGCTATAGTAATCAATGAACTACTGAAGGTCGCAAAATGAAACTTTCGTGCCCTTATGTTTGGTACTAAGAACAACCACGAAAGCCCTCAGAAACTGTAGGTGGTTTTCGGGACGAGATCTGACCCAGATATCTCACAAATACCAAGCAGGAATTCTAATTACTCGATGTGATATTCGGCAAACAGACTTGCAAGAATAGGTTCAAACAGACGTGACTTTCAACCTGAGTGAAATGGTACCGATGTATTTATGTAATTAACGTCTTCTATAGTTACCCGACTATAAACACTGTGACATTCATTTATTTTATACGTTTTGTGTTGTGCAATGTGATACAATTCTGTAATGTTAATCGACATCCTCCACCCTGCTAGGCTGCTTGCAAAATGCATTAAAAAAAACAACATGGAAGGCTGTGTTTACAATACAGACTTCCTGATGATGAACATAAGATGTTCGAAACGTGCAGAAGACAAGAAGAGTTGAACTAAAATATTAATTTAAAAAGGGGCATTTTGTTGGTTAACATTACGTAATCCATTTATTTCTCCCATACGCTACACGTTTCGGCCGACATTTTCGGCCACCATCAGGCCTCTTCCTCAAATTTACCTTTCACGTTATTGTAATATCGCGTGATGATGGCCAAAACATGTCGCGTATGTAAGATAAAGGAATGTCAGAATATTTATGGTGTTGCGTTAGTCTGGTAACTATAGAAGACGTTAAGACGTGAATTTGTCTGAAATGCTTTGCGTAACAGCGGAGACGTAGGGACATACGTGACCATGTTCGTTTTCTCCAGGTGAAAACCTGATGCGTTTGACAGAAACTTAACTTTACAACTGCAATCAGTAGGAAAAAATGGGAGTGTTATATATATATACACACTCCGCAATTTATATGTTATATATATATGTATATATATATATATATATATATATATATATATATATATATACACATCGCAATATATATAAAGAAAAAAATACACACAGCGCTATATATTTCTA
>Ga0123354_10007308_pt1 | contig 16597 bp, 7 predicted proteins | sample TergutLab28metaG_2_FD_97872 | JGI IMG/M metagenome (GOLD analysis project Ga0123354, IMG submission 97872) | Labiotermes labralis P4 segment gut microbial communities from Petit-Saut dam, French Guiana - Lab288 P4 | ecosystem: Host-associated > Arthropoda: Insects > Digestive system > Gut ...
CAGGATAGAGACAGTTGGCGGACGCTTGTGAGTGCGGTAATGAACCTTCGGGTTCCGTGAAATGCGGGGAATTTCTTGACTAGCTGCAAAACAGTTAGCTTCTCAAGAAGGACTCTGCACCATAGAGTGAGTAAGTAAGTAAGTAGTAAGCTAGGACAATGACGGCACATACCTGTTCTTTATCCCCTTGTTGCTTTCTGCCAATTAGCCTTTTATATACCACGAATTTCAACATTTAAAAATTTTACGTTCTGCCCACACAGAGCAGTCACGTGGTCTGCACAGATCTGAGAACAAATAGCGATATTTCCTTACACAGCCTTAGCTGACTGATTTGTAGGCGCGAGAAGTGCTTAATAGCTTCATCATCTCCGTCCGTCCGTCCGTCCGTGTGTCCACATGTATCAAAGCGGCTCTCACTGGGCGGATTTCCGTGAAATTTAATATTGGGGACTTTAACGAAAATCTGTTGACAAAATCCAAATTTGATTAAAATCGGGCGAAAATATGTCACTCTGCATGATTACCTAGAAGCGTTTTATTGTTGCCGGCCACAGTAAATGGCCACAAAAGCGTTCTCTTCGACTGATCGGAATCAGACTGTTTGGATAGTCGACGAGGTATAAACATTAGGAACGAAAACAACACACAATTACTTTATACGTACATTGCCTAATTTGTTATAACCGCGACGGATGTGTTTACTGCGCGGTACGAACCAAATCTCCATATGATCGAAGTTAGCACTGATCTTTGAAGGGATAAATGTCATCGAAATGTTTACTGTGCGGTACGAACTAAATATCTGTATATGATCGAAGTTAATGTTGGTCTTTGAAGGGTTAAATGTCACCGAGGTGTGTTTACTGCGCGGTAAGAACTAACTATCTGCATATATTCGAAGTTAATGTTGGTCTTTGGAGGGAAAATGTCATCAGCGACTGTACATAAAATACCGTGATTCCGTTACAGGCCGATATATCAACATGCCCTATGATCGTATTTTCCAAATTCCTTCAGGGCGGCAAACTTGATGCAAAATGATGCAGCTGTAATTTGTATGTTTTGAACTAATCCCGAAGTTACAGTAGGACTTGAACTGAGAAAGTGGCTCAGCAGAACAGAGTTGCGACTAACTTCTGTGTTGGACAGATTACATAAACCGAGTTCCCAGGTTCTCACGTCACACAGACGCAGATCTTTGGTCTTAACACCATTAAGACGAGTAAAAACCACAGACCGCAAACGGTATCGAAATTTCCCGACAATTTTACTCGGCCAAGAAAGGTAATTGTAAATTCCAAATCAACGTACGCTGCGAACAGTCCTTTCAGTATGTCAATCGACAAAAAAATAATTGCATATCTTGTTGACATACCACGTACTGTTAGTGTAATTTCAGCTAGTAAATATTTATTCCCCGCGGTGGCTCAGGTGGTTGAGGCACTGCGCTACAGACCTAAAGATCACGGGTTCGATTCCCCATGGCGTCAATGGAATTTTTCATTTAAATAATCCTTCCAGACGCACTACGGCCCTGTGGTCGGCTCAACCTCTAACAGAAATGAGTACCACGAATATCTCCTGGGGGTGGAGGCGTAGGGCTGACAACCTTACCACCTTAATATGTCGACTGTCTTGAAGTATGGGAGCCTCAATCTCTTTGGGCTCTCAGGGACTGTCCAGGCCTATACAGGGATTGCTGTACCTTTACCTTTATCTTTACACATTTCCTCTATCTGTATGTTATCGCATGTAGTTTTAAACCAAAGGAACATGGGACGTAATATGTATTTTACGGGCAGTCCTCTTAGAGTGTGTTCAATTGATAAGCCGCTAAAATACCAACGTTAAAGTGATACGTTGGAGAATGGAGACAGATATCACAGCCACGGCACGCTGCTCCGTAGCAGCGTTGAAACACACGGCATCGAGCCTTCAACGTACAACACTGGCGAATTAGTTAAATTCAGATCAACAATCGCTGTTAATTTAAATATGTCGTTAACTATTAACTACCAGGTTCCCGTTTACGATTCCAAACAACCACGAATCCTGCAATCAGAACCGACAACCACCTCAAGGCGCGAGAGGGCCAAATAAAGAAAATCGTTTCCTCTTATATCAAATATATGTCATGTAAGGCACATACTACATAATACCGGTATAGTGAATCAGTCCGGGGTTGGGAAAGCGCAGTCGGTATAGGCACTAGACAACGAGCAGTAGATGTGAGAAAACGTGGGGCGATTCCTGGCGAGGGCAAATTTCTCTTCTCTAAAGCGTCCAGACGGGCAATGGGGCCAACTCAGTCTCCTAATCAATGGATGGTGGGGGATTTTCTTACCGAGGCAAAACGGCCGGGGCGTGAACATTAGTAGCAGTTAAGCTAAGAGTGACTGGCGCTATACCTCCGCTATCAACATGCCTCATGGCGCGGGCAAGGACAACTTTATCTTTACCGTGAATCAATCTTTACACCAACTCTAAAAAGTTCCGACAATGGAATGTTCCAATCAGTGACCGCGTTATTGATAGCATAAATTAATGTTTATCAAACTTCATTTTAAACATCCCGCTGTGTTACACAGTTTCATAAAGGGTTACATAGCGTCAACAAAACTAAACTGTATTGCTATTCATTTAAGGTAACGTATTTCCTGTACAGCGAGGAACTTATAGTGCGTTTACATACCGGCACCAATACTTCACGAAAAGTAACAGAAGTGAATGTGGTTAAATACCGCATCAACTCAAAAAACGTCAGCGAAATGACACTCAGGTAAATAAAATATACCAACGTTTACAAAGATAAGCGAAATATCTATCTTTTACAAAATCTCAAAAAGAATTTAATCTCCGTAATTAATGAACGGAATGCCCGGTACACCACACGCACGATAAATAATACAAATTGTCAAGAAAACACAACGATTCAAGGCCGTCTTAATTTTATATAATTCTAACAATCTTAATTAAACAATATTACAATTTTAACAACCAATAACAGTGGTAGTGACAGGGCGACACACATTTTCTAAATCGTAAAATTCAGAACACAATTATTAACACTAAATAAAGCAGCTGAATACTGTACCTTTTATGATTTTAGAAGCCTGAAGATGACCAATGTTGATTGAAACACGTTGCCTTAAAATAAATTAATGACAATACAAATTAGTGGAGTGGGCCCGGTAGCTCAGTCGGTATAGCGAGTGACTACGGGCTGGACGGTCCGGGATCGAATCCCGGTGGGGACGAAATTTTCCGCCCGTCCAGACCGGCCCTGGGGCCCACCCAGCCTCCTGTACAATGGGTACCGGGTCTTTTCCGGGGGTTAAGTGCAGCCGGGGCGTGCTGCTGACCACTCACCCCCTTCTAGTACCGCGGTCATGGAAGAGTAGAGCTATACCTCTACCCACCCTCTGGGCCACACCGGGCCTGTAACGGGATAACTTTACCTTTACAAATTACGTGACGGCCACCTATAGGTGTGATAATACCAGAGGCTGTGTAATGCAATTTTGACCTCCTGATGATGAGCACATGTGCTCGAAACATGTAGAGGCATGAAATTAAATTTATTGTGAAACAAATTTTGTGCATCAAGTTGGTTAAATACTGAGATGCATGGTCAGCAAAACGTCAAAACTTTACAAATTAGTTGTGTTGATATCTAATCCTTTAGCACTCAGTGTTCTCATAATGAAAATCGTCCTTTTTTATATAGATTTAACGCGTCTCGGCTTTTTATGACAGCCACATTCGCTTTATGCATAAGCAACTGTTACTCCACCAGTTCAGTTTTTGGAGAGTGGCGACGGCACTGCATAAGAGAAACCCACAAATGGAGGACATACGCTCTCTGCCTCGCAACGTAACAATATGCTTTGATCGTGTTTCAATTACAAATAATTTGTAGTAAAGTGGTAGCCACTGTTTGGTGCTTCATGCCTCGGCACAATGCTCCATTCTCACTTTTAAGAAACACGAGATACAGGAAGCGGTCCCTGGTGACGTTCTGTGTATGACGACGAGCCCGGACCTTGTGGTAATGACAGATACACAATCCGTGTACCAGCTTGTTGGCGGCGGAAATCACTAATGAACTTCATTACAGCGCACAAAGCCAACTTATTAGGGAAATAAATACGCGTAGGAAGACTGCAGCTGAACGCAACGGGACAAAAGCTTCCAATTAGTACTAGGGTAGGATAGTGCCTGAAGCAGAAAGCGTCAGTGTCTTGCGGTAGTTGCTCAGAACTAGGGCAGATAGCCGAGTTCTTCCAGGGGAAAAAAAAAAATATATTCTTTCACATTGGCAGGGGCCTATGAATAGAAACATTTTTGAACTTATTCCTTAGTATTTCCTCCATCACTCTTTATTTCTCCACAGATGTCAAAAAGAATATTTGAACAGCAATAGGCAATATCTTGTACACAAATATATGACGCAAATGGCAGGATGGTAGGTGTTGTGAGTGTATTATTGGATAGGGAGAAGCCTACTGCGAATCAGGTACAGCGATGTGCGCAGGCGCGGTTCGTTCTGTGACGAAACATATGGCGAGTAGATTTTGTATGACTGACGGAACAGAACAAACCTTATTGAACCCTTGTGCATTAGAAACTCAACAGGAAATTAAACGTTCTATTTTCATTGTTACACCGTGCATGTTGTCGAGTTACTCAATTGTTACACCAACCATTGCACATTTATAAAATTTACACATTAAAACATTAAAAACTCTCCGACATGTTTCGGTGATAAGACAGTCATCAGGGAGCTATATATTCCTTGCTAAAGTCACACTAGAAATAGTCACAGATTAATTTCGTTGTACAAGTTGGATGATGTGGCAGCAAGCTAAAGTTACTAAAGGCAAATGCGGCAATATGGCTTAAACATGGCATGCTGCCACATCACCCAACTTGTACAACGAAATAAATCTGTGACTATTTCTAGTGTGACTTTAGCAAGGAATATATAGCTCCCTGATGACTGTCTTATCACCGAAACATGTCGGAGCGTTTTAAATGTTTTAATGTGTAAATTTTATATATGTGCAGTGGTTGGTGTAACAATTGAGTAAACGTTCTATGTCAATACAATGACCAGTATCTAACTAAAGAACTTGATACAAAAATCCTGTTTGAGTGGCTGATACTTGCTGCACTATTGAACACGTGTACTGTACATTACTCGCCCTTTATGAACCCCACAATTTTATTACTGTGTTACCAACAGTACATCACTGACTCCAATTCTGAGTCACATAAATCCAATACACATTCACAAATCATCCTTAGGTACATTTTGCGTTGTCTAGACCGTTCCAAAGCATTCAGCCAAGTCTGGTGCGTGTGTTTCGAAACATGCTGTATTCGTTCGGTGACGGGGCTGTTCCAGTTCCACCCAACCCAAGCATGGACTGCCACCCCTTTCACAATAAATTCGCAATTACTCTGCATATGTGGAAGGAGCCTCCTCCATAAGCAACATGACGACGTTGCGTGTAGTGGTAACAAGGGACCCTGTTACCTCACACTGCGCAGATTTTTATCTGCCGCATACGTTCAAAACTTGACATATAAACAATTTGATGAAATTCAAGAGCGATGAGGCAGACGTCCCGTGTGTTCTGTTTGTGAGTCCAATTAGTGTGAAAGGCCCATTAGGAGGCAAGTTTCCACTGGGAATTGGAGTTGATTGGATGTGCTCCGCAAAATAACGCTGAAATAACACACCACATTTTTCCATGGCATGAAGGAATCGGGTGTCTGCACTGCCTTCGCATTTGGGTTGAGGCTCAATCCGTAAAGTGCCCAATAAAATTGTGCAGTTTAACTGTGAAAAAAAAATTGCACGAAAAAGTGAATGAATGTTCTCTGGCACAGCATAGATTTCTCATCAGGTGTCCTTTTTTTTTTTTCAGTTCTGTGTCTTCTTGTGCGTGTGACTATGGTGGATAAAAACAAGGATGTCATTTGCTGTTTTCTAGCCACATCGGCCATAATATTATCCGGAAAGAAGAAAAGAAAGCGTAAAATGTGGAGTAAGAAGTGGTATTTGAAAAGGAATATATCATGCGATGCTCATCTGCTGAATGAAATGCTAGAAACGGATGTGCCTTGAGATGAAGCTAGAGTGGTGTCGGTAGGTAAACTGAGGAAACTGTGGGATTCCCTGAGTGAACTGCGCAGTTCTCTGTGTGAAAGACGACTGGAAAGGACCGTTCTGAGGCCTGCGCTACTGCCTGTCAAAACTGCGCAGTTTACTCAGTTTTTTCGTCAGATATTACGTCACACAGTAAAATCGCTCAGTTCAACTGAGAGTGTACAGGGCACTTTACGCGCGGAATACTAGGATCGACACAAAGCCAGTCCATGGGGGATCTGCGGTAAACGAAGTGGGTCCCAGAGAAGGTCTGGACGTTTTTGGAGGAAACTTTGTCTCTGCCGGGATTTGAAACCCGGACCATCGAGCTCGTAGCTTAGTTTGTCCCGGCTGTGTAATGGACTACGTGTCGTATCCCAAGCTCTAGCCGAGCGGTGAGTAGTTGTTGTGGGATAAGCTGATGGTCGAACGTCCAAGACCGTACGATTCTTGAGTCGCTTTATTGTTGTATCGGGGTGCACTCTCGCGCCCCAAGCTCCAACGGTGAAAGTTACAGCGTCGAGTGTTACAGCAAGAATAGACGAAATACACAGGGTTGCAGGGTAGTTAACTGATCTCGTCACATGCTTCTAGCACAAAGGTCATATGTTTGTACCCTGTCCCGTGCATTAAGCGCAGTGGCCATCGGCCAAACTGGCGTGCGACACGGGGCGAGGTTCTTAGTGCAGAGAATGGTACCAACAAGGGTCTGATACAAAAATATAAAAATTGATCAAGCAAAACAGGGGTGCCCCAAAAGTGCCTGTGGGGTCTTGGTGTGCAGGCATGCAACATACGAGGGCCAGGAAACTAAAGTAGTTCTACCATAACCAACGCAACACGGAACGCTAAAATGAAAAGGCATATACCTCAGTGATGTGAAAATCGGGCCTCCCTTTGCTTCGCAAGTGAATTAACGTATGATTCAACTTTTTAAAGCCCAATTCGCATTGCATCATGGAAGTGCATACCGGTGATTACTGAAGAGAACTATTTTTTTCGTAAATGAAAACATCAGTTCAAAATTTACGTGCTATCGGATACATCCGTCAAATTTCGGGCTAATCTGGGTAAATCAAAGACCCGATATACCGGTAACGAGGCATAAAATGTACGCCAAAGGACAGTTTGCTCAAACGACTACGTCATAGGCCTTTCGCTGTTCGATTAATTTAATGTACAATTTTCTTGGGGCATAAATAACATCAACGGGAAATGGAACTACACACATGGGCCCACTGGTAACATGACTACGAAAGTGACAATCTCAAAATTTAAAATGCGCAGTCACGAAATCCGCTATTTCTACAGCATGGAGACTTGGGCAGGGGGCACTTGCATATCCATCCTGACAAAGAATACCACAGGAATAAAAATTACACAACTCAGTTTTTCAAAACTGATTCTGAAATCATAAAATTTCAGACCATTTTCCACGAACACAGTATTACAAGAGTAGACTACACCATAACCTCGCTGTCGACTGGTCACTATTCCTAATTCGTAGTGGTAGGTTCTTGGATCAAATCTCGGCTCGAGGGGCAATTGTCCTGAGACTAACTGTGATCTTCTTGAACCCGTCCACGCAAATGCGAGACAGTATCTAAAATAAACTCACAATCACCTCCATTTACACCCTTGCCAATTAACTGTTCATTAACTGTTCAGTCCTTCGATGCTATAAAGTACAACCAGAATTACTGAAAGTGCAATTAAGTGATCCAAAAATAAATACGCATAACTAAGAACAATTTACAATGCACGATTGTTCACATCACAGAAACGAATAAGGAAATCAGTTAATGGGCAAATCAGAAAGCCGTGTAACAAATGAGGCAATAAACAACCTCCTTGCAGCGACGGATAATTAGAGCGCTTAATTCAGAAGGCCCTGCATTAAAGAGTAACACTCAGTCCACGTCACTTCCTGCTGGCTTGCGGTAGAAATTATTACCAAATACGACCAGTAAATCCTGGAATTTAACTGAATAATAGTTATAGAACGCTACACAAATAAAATCGAATGAAACACGGTTCTTTTTTTTTTAATAACGGGCACCTTATTTGGCCAGAATGTCGGTTAGTTCTTAAGTCACAAACATGTCGACCGAGGCACTGCTGGCACTGTGATGAACAGTTGCTTTCTGCACAGTGTGTTCCGATGCCAAATGAGCTCTACTTTAATCTTGGCTCAGATTCATGCAGTTTTCCGAGCTCTGTGCATCTCGCTTTCGTCTACCCCTCTGTAGCATAATCATTCTTGAAAAGCTGACATTCTCTCAGTAAGAAAATGAACTGCCCTCCCAGTACTAAGGAACCCGAAAGCTCATTAGCATATTCACGCAAGAGCCCGATAACACTCTATCCTGAGCCACAGTAGACGAGTCCACAGCTTCACACCATTTCTTTATTATCCATTTCAATTAATATCCACACGGTTTCGCGTACGTTTCGTTGCTAGCATGCTTGTGATGACCTTCCCAGCCTTAAGACTGCAGTTCGTAATACTGTATAAAGGTAATAGGTACAGCTGTCGATTTACGCAATAAACCATCACGTCACGAAGAGGTGTGAATGACTGGAGGTACACAGCCACACATTCCTAATTTCGGCAGTGTATGGAGGCGAGATGGAGTCATGAACCGCCAGATAGCGGCCCACGGGAAATATCACGGTGCACCGTAGATAGGGCGTTAGATGGCCTCCAGACAGTCTGGACGTTGTCCTGTCGGAGACCCAAATACGATTCCTCGTTCACACATCTTGTACCCCATAATGACCGAGCTCTAGCGACTCCTTAAACGAATTATAGTTCTTAGCTGTCTCAAGGACGTAATAAGAATAATAATGAAGCATGAGAAACAGTCTAAGTTGTCAAAGGGGTAAAATAACAGATCTGTAAAATAGAGCGGCACACGTTTGTTGTTTTATTTAATTTGGTTTACGTTTGGTTTACAGAAATAACATAACACTGTGACGAATACCAATACTACATTTGTTTGGAAGGACTGAGGATAACCACGGAAACTCTTAAGCAGCATAGCCCGTGCCCCGGCTAATAATCCACCCACGCCCCTTCCTGGCAGGAAATTAAAGCGGTACCGCAGCACCATTCTTCTCCGTTGTGATGCCGCAAAGTCTGGTTAATATATGCCAAGGTTGCGAAGGTGCCTGCTGCTTCCACCTGCAGACATAGGCAGCATGAACCCACGATATATTCGTACGAATCTACGAAACCATACGGCCCCATATAAACACCACCAGCTATTTTCTCTCTTTTTTTCAGGCGGTACATGTACCATAAAACTTGTCAGAAGTAGCATCTATATCGATAAATTGTACGTATCGATCTTGGGGTTAAAATCATTAGCGTACCGGAAAAGTATTAATGAAAAAAGTCGCCGCATGAAGTAATAGCTGCCTTGTACTTGATTAATAACCACGCCATAACCACAAACTGGAGAGTGAAGACGAAACTGCTCCGTGCATTCTCAACATGAAACCCAGACAGAGATGTCACATTCACGTCATATGGCCGATTAACCTCCGGAAAAAGAGCCCCCGGTAAACCACTAGATGGAGGCCAGGTGAGCAGCTCACGTGCTGGCCTGGACGGGATGGAGAACTAAATTCTGTATCGATACCGGTAATCGAATGCCGCTCCCAGGTCGTCCCGCTGGCAGCCTAGTCACTGTATTCGCAAAGCTAACCAGGGTCATTGGAAATACCGCAGTAACACTTAGCTTTACGCGCTCATTAGTTGCCTGGTTTACAGAAAACACCATCAACAAACATGTGAGGAGATAAACATCTTGTCTCTTTTTTAACCATTTCTTCCCATCATTTACCAGTTTTCCCTTCCCCCTTATTCCTTCTTTTTATCTTAAAAATTATACTCCTTTTTATTATCATCATCCTTTCTCGGGTTTTCCTCTTCACAACCCCTTTTATCCTCCAGGTGTCTAGTTTTTATTCTTTTTCCTACCTTTGCCCTGTTCCTCTTTATTCTCCTTCTTGCATAATTCCTAACATCTTTTACATACTACTCTAATAAAAAAACTCTGCCAACAACACTGTTACGAGGCAAAACAATATTCCATAAGTCGGATAATCAAAAAGATTTTGGGGTTGTTTAGATGTAACAAAGGTACTATCTCATTCAAAACTGAAAACTGCAAACGTAAAAACAGTCTTTCCCTTTGGCAAATAACAACACAAGCACAGCACTTTAAATGTACGTCTATCTGTTGTTGGCACAGACTAACAGCTGAAAACTCATCCAGAATTAAAGACAAACAATGCTAGTACAGGTTAAACAGCTAATTTGCTTTAAACGGTGGTGCTTTTAATTACACAGATGCTTATAAATGACGACAGTGTTTTCATTGGTACATTACACGTATTTACAAACAACAGGCTATTGGTTTAAATGCGACAACCGTAAATTTAATTGAAAGCAAAACTGTTCCTCTGCTTACACAGTATTTGATCCAACAAATTGCATACTCAATAGTAAATAATAATTTGTCACGTATGTCCCTCCTACTTGTTATGACCTCAACAAGGTCATCATCAGGCATGTAGGTATATATATATATATATATATATATATATGTAAAGGCATACAAGCACAGAAAATTCTGTCAAAGATGTATGCGTGTAGAGTTAAAACACATTATTGGCAATTTGAAAATTTAAAAAAATATAAATAAATTAACAAATGTTTTTTGACAATTCTACATAATATCTTCTCTTCCATTGTCGACAAACATCTATGTCAAGTTTTGCCATCTTCATTCAAAGGGAATATCCCTGTGTTGTCTTTGAATGAAGATGGCAAAACTTGACATATATGGTGGTCGGCAATGGGACAGAAAAAGTTGTTTAGAAGTGTAAAAAAAATCGTTAATTCAGTCATATTTTAAAAATTTTTAGTACTTTTAATTGCCAATATTGTGTTTCAACTCTACACGCGTACACCTTTGACAGAATTTATTGTGTCTGTGTGTCTTTTTATACAACTGCTTGATGATGACCTTGTAGAGGTCGAAACATGTAGAAAGGGCGTAAGTCACAAACGATTATTTACTACTGCTTGTGTAATTTGTTGTCTCAAATACTGCATAATCAATATACTGCATGGAACACGCTCTACACTAAATATGCTCCTGTGTTTACTGCAGTACAGCAACGTGAAGGCTAACCTCCTGCTAGGTGGAGCTGAGTCAGTCACACGTGCCAGTCGTTTTACGTTCGAAGAATGTACCCCAGTCTCTAGCCGATACGTAGCTGAGTGGGCTCTACGACCTGTCTAGACGTTCGCTGCCGTACATCAAACCAAGTTCCCGTGTTCTGCAACCCTCAACCTAGTTGCCATACTGAAAAAGTTGGCCCGGCTTCAATTTGTATACCAAAAAACAAATAATTGAACCCATCCGTTGGAAATGGGACCATGTCCATTTTACAGACACTGGATATCCCTTTTTAAAGTAAGCAGTTCATCTGTTTTGTCTTTGGTGTTTTTTTTTTGCACGAAGATGAAGCATGAACAGCGTTCGTACTCATGATCTTGTGCACATGATAGCCCAGACAATTAGCCTAAACTCTTAAATGGGCGACCACTCCATTTTCAGACAGCAACATTAACGCGATTCTCCACTACAGCCACAACTCTAACGACACCCTTCCGCTACAAAAGTGAGACCAATTTCCGGAGCAAGAAATATCTTATTGACGTATCCAAATCGTTCTGCGAACAAGTCCGATTGCTTTCAGAATCAAGTTACGACGTCGGCTAATGGCTTCGACCGGAATCGAGTACGAACGCTGATAATTACAGTACATTTGCGCAACAAAGGTTATTAAACACACTGCAGTGGGTGATGGTTATGCGTAAAACAAGCAGATGATTCTGCGTTAAATAAATGGAACTGAAGGCATGGCGTAGCAGCTCTGTGTGCGTTCGCTCTCTTTTGTTAATTTCTCTTCACATAAATAAAATCGCTGAATTTTAATAAAGCAGCTGCTATTTCAGCATTTTCATTTACATTTTAATTAAATGTGTATTTACGTGCACGTGTGCCTACAAATTCGTGCTGGACGAAACTTTGTTTAACCACACTCAACAATTATAAAATTCCGTGATCTTCCTATGTCTTTGGAAGATCATTATTACTCTTAATATAATTACATCGTTCCTTTTGTTCACTAGTACACTTTTCCCATTATTCTACTACCATAGGGGCTAAAAAGTCAGTCTGATCTTAACCGCGATGGTGTTAACATTAGTGGCCTGGGAAGTCCTGTTCCTTTAAACCATGGCGACATAAGGGCGCTTGTGAATGATTCGTTACCAATTCGAGAGAGTGTCAGAGAAAACGAGGTTCCAAACAGAATGCGTTTAAATTATGTTGCCGGAATGAGGGCTAAGAGAGAGACAAACCGTATGTTGAATGCGGTGACTATGCCCCATCTCTGTTTGGAAATGGAAGAGCTCCCTGTTCGAAAGCAAAGTTGCACACTGCCAATGCGATCCTAACCCACTAGCGAGGGTGAGTACAGACTGTGCCACTATGTGTTTGTGAACACTGGTAGCTTCTTGTACTATCCTGCCACATGGCGATTATGTACTGTCTGGGATATGGTAGAACGGTACCAACGTTTGGAAAGAACACTCTGCTTCCATTTTCAAACAAGACGGGCAATGTACATATAACGTAACATTCAGACGCATTCGAGTCACCACTTTTGCCGCGGAAAGGCAATAAGTATTACATATTCTGAGTGTGCGTTTGTAACCTTAGTTAACCAGCACGCAAAGTACAGGGTGGGTGAGAAGTCACCGACCAATACGCTACAATAATTTGATTTGAATCACTTACGTACGCCTTGGTTACATGTCCATTGAATCCGTATGTGCACCTTGACGCTGGACACAAACGGATGCGCCTCCATGTCCTGTGACATAACGTCGGAGCATTTTTGGTGTAAATGTGCGAAAGGCGTCTTCCACAGCTCTGCGAAAATCTTCTTTGTTGTTGTAGCGACGCGCAGCCACTCTTCCCTTGATAATACCCCACAACGAATTGTCTGGTGTGGTAAGGTCAGGACTACGTGGTGGTCATGGCAATGGTGCCGGAGATGTCGGTGAGCCACGGCCAATCCAGCGGCCTGGAAAACGTTCGTTCAAAACATCGCGCACAGAAAGAGCAAAGTGTGCGGGTGCTCCATCGTGCTGCAGCCACACGTCATCCAGGAGTCCTGTCTCTCAGCTGAGGTATGAGCCACGTCTCCAACATTGCCGAATAAGATGCCCCATTCACCGGTCCATCGAAAAAGTAAGGTCCAATTAGATAATATGTCATACCCGCCCATATCATCAAATGCGGTGGCTTATGTTCCAGCTCCTGCGTGAAATTGGGATTCTCCTTTGACCAGAACACCACATTTCCGTTGCGCGCACTGCGATAGATGGCACATTCGTCACTGAAAAAAACTTTTGAGCGGGATACAGCATTTGAGAATGTGTCCAGCAGAGCACGGCATGATTCATAGCGCCGATCCATGTCGCCATCCGACAGTTGGGCGATACGGCCTCACATTCAAGTCTTTCTTCATGTGGTCTCGCATTGTTGACCGTGGCACACCAAGCTCTGACGATCGTTTCCGTGTCGACTTCGTTGGGGAACGTTCAATGGAAGCGGCAACCGCTGCACATGTTTCCAAAGCGCGCTGATTTTCTCCCACTCCGCGGCCCGTCTTTAACACTTCCAAGAGCGAACGCTCGTTTTTCTCAATCCAGCTGTGTCGCTCTTCGCGGTGGAGAGTTATTAAACCGTTCCCGGAACGCAGCCATCACTTGGGACATGGTTTGTCCCGTGTGCTGTCTCTCGTGCACCCACATACTTGTCACCAAGCGCTCCTCGATAGAGTAACTGCTTGTGTCAGTCATACGGAAAACACAACTAAATTCTGCGGCTGTGGCAAATCACGTGTGCACTATCTTGCACACTGTTGCCAAACTACCATTTTACATTGTACTGCGTGCTGCGCTGTGCCGTGTAAACTTATATGGAGTCTGAGGTGCGTATTGTCTGGGTGTACGGTGACTTCTCGCCCACTCTTTGCATGCACCGTATTATATTGTCATCTGTGGCATGTCCGGCTGTACATTATTCTTCCACATTATCTCATAAACGGCATGATTTTCGAAAAAAAAAAGCGTCACTGAATATACGATGTGTGTTGTGATTCTCTCTACAATTTTTATCCAAAAAAATTCTCACTCTAAAAAGAACTTAGCGAGATATAATAATAAATGTACATAAGCCTATCAAGTAAGGTACGTGCAATTCTTATTAGATTTTAATGAAACTTGAATTTTCTCGAAAGATTTTCGAAAAAAAAAACTAAAATATCAAATTTCTAGAAAATCCGTCCAGTGACAACCGACTTGTTTCCGCAGACGGACGGACATATACACAGACATGACAAAGTTAACAGTTGCTCTTCCCAATTTTCCGAACACGCCTACAGAGACTGACCTTGTGTCTGACTCAGCTTTCTCTGGGACTTAAGGCGGCAAAGCTTAATGGCGCCGGATATGACCACGGTACTTACCTTCTTGCAGTAATCAAGAATTTCTACTTTGTCTTTGAGACACTTCGCCTTGTTGTTGAGGTCAGTAACCCAATGGCCGCTCTCGGTCATGTACTGGCTGTGATACACCTGCTGCTTATCCGGCCCGCAGTACATCGCAACTTGCGGTTCGAAGTGCGCGGCCGGCAGGTCCACCGTGCCCGACAGCGCCTGCAACAATACCGCATGCATCATTACAGAGAAAATAAGTGCAAACAGTACAGCAATGTTAAAGTTCTTCTCTTCGGGAATTCGCACAGCGCAATAACCCTTTGACATGCTGTTTACTAGGCTATTTGTACCAACTCTGCCATGCTGCGTCTCAGAATCGAGAAAATATAGTACTTTATTGCACGCAGATCCATTTATTCTTATTTATGACATCCAGTCTCAAAAATTCAATAAGCGTGTCGAAAATGATCTTACGTCTAGAGTTTAATATTCGTAAGTCAAATTTCGAAATAACTTGTCAGTAGGCTCACAATCAACCTTTTCCTTCCTCGGTTTAACCTAACGTCAGGGTCATGGTACGTTTTGCCTTATCAGTATATGTGGATTTTAGTACCGAAGATCCGTCGCTTACAAGTAAAAAAATTCTATCAAAAGATGGGAGGATGTCATTTTCAAAAACATTATTTACAACAAAGACGTCAATAGTATTAGCCGTTCGTGAGTCTAGGAGACAAGAGTTCGTTCAGAGGATTTTAAAGTTTAAAAGATGGCTCAAATTTAACTCCTTCCTACGTTTTTGGAACGATATGAAGAATAGTGTTTCTCTGATAAAATTTCAGTTGACAAAGACGACCACAAGTTACTGACATGGAGGGCAGGCAGTTTGACGTTTGTTGCACAGGCTATCATTTGCATGGTCAACTGGTTAGACTCCACTTCAGTTTTAATTATTCTCTGTTAACGAAAAAGAAAACTTATTCTGAGAGGAACATCCCAAGACGTTTACACTCTTCCTGACTTACATTATAAAATAGATTACGTTTCCTCAGCACTCAGTATTAATGTAGCGAAGTCGTCAAAAGTTTTGGCACCGTAAGAGGCAATATCACAGTTCATATCATCAAAGACTTGCTCAGAAGGACGAGGAACCGTGTATACCACTTGATACAGAGTCCGAGTATAATATTCATGAGTCGACTCGCGTCTGGGGATCGATAGGGCATGACACAAGGGGGAAATTCTTACCTCAGGAGTTGCTCATCCTGCCAAACTACTGCGGCACTAGGTGCAAAACCTAAAGAATGGAAAGACGAATGGAGGCACGAGGAAAGAGCAGAGTAAGTTATTGAACAAGGCAAGGGCAGATTATCTAACGTCTCCAAGTTTTCAAAAACAAACGTTGTTTTTCTTCAAAAGTTCCAGAAAAGACAACATTGCAGTAGAAAAACCAACAGGTTCCTTATATTCATAATCACATTACGTAGCTAAACCCAGATCTCTGTAGGAAGGCGTGCGACATCTTAATTCTTCCGTAAAGGTCAACTGCCGCAAGCTTTCCTCCATCAGCTTAATGGATAAACGCCGAAATGTTACTTCGTACTCCGTGTTGTATCTTTGCCCTTTACATTTTTTGGTGCCTCTATTAACAGTTCGCATTAACGAACACCAGATACCAAAAGTTTTATATTTTTCCATAAACGTAAACTCTTCTCGCAAATTAATTTGCAGCTCAGGAAGCGAGGTTGGGGGGGGGGGGGCTGGTGTTAGGAAATCCTTTAAGCGTAACGAAAAAGGGAATAGGAAAAAAGGATTTTCAAAAGTGCACCAACCGGGACTTTTTACTGCTAACGC
>Ga0123354_10007309_pt1 | contig 16595 bp, 10 predicted proteins | sample TergutLab28metaG_2_FD_97872 | JGI IMG/M metagenome (GOLD analysis project Ga0123354, IMG submission 97872) | Labiotermes labralis P4 segment gut microbial communities from Petit-Saut dam, French Guiana - Lab288 P4 | ecosystem: Host-associated > Arthropoda: Insects > Digestive system > Gut ...
AACGGAACCAAATAATGTCGCTTATACCACACGTTAGTTACATACCTACCTTACCTCAGAGCAAATGGACTCTCCCTTCCCACATCATGCGCATGCGCAGTGAGGAGAAGGACAGAGCCTCGTGTTAGCTGGCGGTCTAATGTAGTGTTGTCACGATGTTTTCGAAACAAGAACAATGGAGTTGGATAAAGATTCAATGTGCCAGAGGCCGTACAGCACGACAGTGTCATCAAGATCTTCAAGAGGCTTGCGGGGAATCTGCATTGCCTTACGGAACAGTGGCAAGTTATGGTGATTCTCGTGTACGACTGTGATGGTGTTATCCTAACGCATACCGTTCCCCGACAGCAGACCGTCAATGCGCAGTATTACTGTTCTTTTTTGGAACACAACCTGCGACCAGCTTTGAGAAAGAAGCGGCGACACTTGCTGCAGAACCCACCCATCATTTTGCAGGACAATGCTCGGCCGCATGCAGCGCAAGCTGTGGCTGACTTGTTCGATCGATGGGGCTGGGAAGTGCTGTACCATCCACCATACTTCCCGGACTTAAGCCCTTGTGACTTCGACTTGATTCCTAAGATGAAGGAACCACTTCGTGGCATTTGCTTCAGAACTGTTCCAAAGATTCTTCAGGCAGTAGACCGCTCCATTCGAACTATCAACACAACAGGTGCTGCTAAAGGTATCCTACGACTTCCAGATCGCTGGCAACGGGTTTTACACAATGCTGGTGACTACACTGAAGGACAGTAAAATTTCGAAACATGTATCTATTTTGTATCAGTTGTAAATAAATAGTTGCCACTATTAAAGTTCCAATCTTTATAGATCCGATTGTTAGAATTAAATTTCAATATGCGAAGTTCCAGATTGCTGCTTTACATATAGCTGGGGTGTTAACTGGTAAGGGTGCTCAGACACATGGGGATTTGATGGAAACAAAATAGCTCATCAACTGGCCAGGCAAGTCTCCTCACTTCCAGTTATAGGACCTGAACCTGCCTTTGGCATATCTGCAAAGGTTGTCAGGGGAGTTATCAGGGGCTGTACAAGTAGGAAACACAAAGGGTATTGGCAGTGTATTCATGGACAAAGGCAGGCTAAGGGCTTTCTTAAAAAGACCCTCTGCTAAAAAGAGATGGGAAATTACTGAGCTTGAGCTGAAACCAGCTAACAGTAATGACAGGACTTTTAACAGAATACTGTCACTTAAAAGGACATTATTAAAAATGGGGCTGGTGGACAGTCCCAGGTGTGACATGCCAGCAGGAATCTGAAATGGCCTCACATGTTCTTTGTGACCGTGCGACACTCGTAGTATTAAGATTCAGGCACCTGGGCCATCATTTCTTGAAACCATGTGGCTTTGCTGACGTCTCTGTCAGCAAGGGCTGCTGAATGTTAAAGCAAAGGGTTGCACAAGCCCTTTGATACAAAACTTATATCTGAAATGTGTACAAATCAAAGTTCCATGCATTAAAATGTGGGTAAATCCTTAAATCAAGTAATGCTAGGAAAATAATACATTAACTATATGGAGGATTGGGCGTGGCCACAATAAATGTATCTGAGGTACAGGACAACTTGAAATGTGGCTTGCATAAATAAGTTTTTCACAGTATATAACTTACTTACAGAATTCACTTCACACTAGAGACAACATGTTAAAAACTGAATGTCAAGTAATTTGTGTCATTCTGTATATTCTGAGAATGATTTGTGTTTCTACAAATTCTCAGAAGGTGTACATACAGCAGTCATCATCAGTTTTAGTTATTCAAGTCTAGAGTTACATGATGTTCATGAAACAATAAGAGGAAATTTCTCTGAATGAGACTACATAAATTCAGAATGTTTAAATTAATTCATTACACAGAGGTGTTAATTCAATGAACAGTCCTGCATAACATAAGACAACAGACAACAAATGTATAATATAATTAAAGTGACAGGATATAGATTTGGACACACTTTGCGAGCCAGTATACTAGGTACTCGCATATCTCAATAAGATGGGTGAAACACAATACACAAATGCCAGTAAAACTGAATATATTAAAACAGTGATACAATGAAACTATTTCAGAGCATGCTGACATGTTGTATATGTTTACAGTTACATGTTCATGTAATTAACATCGTATAACAATCTTACACACAATACATAGGTTTGTTACCAATGTCCAAGGATATTACAGAAACACTATCATGAGCCTGAAGGTTGGAAAATAAAGAAGTGAAATGAATAAATCATGTACCACACCCACATGACAGTGCCATGTATTGCAATTACATGGGCAGTATGAAAGCAGTATTGGCTTTCTGACACTTGCTTGTTTTTAAACAAGTTTAATGTCACTGTGATCACAGACAAAGTAACAAACAACAAAATCAGCAGATTCCAAAATCATGTACAACTGTCCTCTTTGTGATACACAACTTAGTTGTAAATAAATTAAAAGTTCTTTAAACTTTTTCTGCAGAAAAACCAAACCAGTAAAGAAAGGGAGATGACAAAAAGCTCTTTTAGAAGTGGCAAATAACAGATAATATTTTGAGAACATAGTGATCTCAGCATCACCCAAAAGTTATATCCTGTTCAGTCCCAACATCTGCTGAGACCATTTCATCCCACATGACCTCTACCATTTCAACAGTTCCATCCTCTGACACAGTCAACACTTGCTTTGTTACATTTCTGGCATCCTCCGCCTCTTCGGTCTTGCCCACCTCCACGACCTGCACATACACTGCACTGCTTTCGTCTTCCATCTTTTGCACAGTAAGTAATGTAGGTTGTTCTGCTGAGCTGTCCTCTGACATGTCCATCACACATATTGCAGTTGGTGTGGATCCATCAACATCATTAAGCTGCACTTCCACATTCCCCTCTGCCTGTTCAGGTACATCAGCAACCTCAATAGTCACATTATCTGATTTCATTTGTCCCAAAGAAGCACTGTTTTCCTGACCCTGATCGATGATGATTGCTGTGGTGGCTGGTTCCACTGCATTGTGAACTGCAGATAACATACTCTCATCTGTGACCCCATTCTTGCCAGGCTCTGCTTCTGTGGCCTGAACTGTTGAAATAACAACATTCTGACTGTCGTTGCCCTTCCCTGGTGTCCTGAACTCATTTATTTCTGCAGTGATCATCTCCACAGTTTCCGATTCTGCAGTGTCTGAGCCTTCACAGTGTACGACTGCACTACCGTCTTCAGTCAAGTATTTCTGGACTTGCTTTGGAGTGTGTTTTATCTGCTTTCCTTCTACACTACTACTATTTGTAGTGCACTGCTTTGCACAACTGCCTCCTGACTGCACCTCGTCTCCACAGTAGTCACATGTGGCATTCTTTTTCTTCACATGCTGCCGTATGTGATGGATCATGAAAGCATTGTAGTGTGTGGTATACTTGCACTTGTCACACTGCATCCACACATTGGACTTGGGATCACTCTTCTGCAATTTGCTATTCAAGCTGGGAACATTGTTCTTTTGTTCATTTTCCATGTCCATAAGTGCAGCTTTTCTTTTTCGGGACTGAAAACAAAACAATACAGACTGTGGAAATTCTCTGGACCTATAGGGCACTATGTGGTGCTGGAGAAGGATGGGCCTATAGCGTAAGAAATAAGTATTACATAGAGTCAAGGAGGAGAGGAATGTCCTAAATACAATAAAAAGAAGGAAGGCTAACTCAACTGGTTACATCTTGTGTAGGAACTGCCTTCTGAAACATGTTACTGAAGGAAAGGTAGAAGGAAGGATAGAAGTGCAGGAAGATGACAAAGAACATGTAATGAGCTACTGAATGATCTAAAAGAAATGACAGGATACTGCATATTGCAAGATGAAGTACTAGACTGCAACATGTGGATGACTCTGATTTGGAAGAGGCTATGAACCTGTTGTAAGACAGACTACAGGATGAATGACGAATGACAGGGCAGCATTTTCACACAGTGGGTTGTGACACATTAGTGGATCATGCAATGTAATTCGGCAGATTACTGCTTATGAGTTAATATAAAGTTACAGCAGGTACTTTAAATAAATATTAGTACTTCTCTTAAAAACTATAAATTATTTTTCAATGGGGACAAAAAAAACTAAATTTACAGTCTCCAGAATTCTATACTGATTTGTTTTGCGCAGATCAGTTATGGTATAAATTTCATCACACACAAGAATAACAAGATAGGAAATGTCTACAGAGCATAACATTTCTAGTGTATTCATTGTTGTTGTCCTCAGACTTTAAATTTTGTGAATAATTTCAAGCTTAAAAACATCTGGAAACAATAATCAAATTGGATTGATAAGTGACAAGACAATGAACTAACTGTTCCAACTGAGTTCATGCACAATGAAAAATTTACAAGCCAACAAGTGTATCATCATTTTGGGTTATGATTAAAAAAGGATGCCACTGCTAAGCAATGGTGAGTGTTGCCATCACAACCTGTATGTCTGAACTGGGAAATTTAACAGTGATGTGATTAAAAACAAAGGGGATTTAAAAGTGAACCTGATATGCCTATAGGATTGTCGCCATAATAGGAGTATTTTTTAAAGCAGAGTACTTGCTGTACAGTAGACAACACTGTTGCTGCATGATGACCAATGACGCTGCCTGCTCTGCAGGGCTATGTTTGGTGATAAAAAAGAATACTCTCCATATGTTATGAACTGGGCACACTTTATGAAAAACAGGCATACACACCCACTGAATTAGGTAAGTAACTTTAATCACTATTGTTTAACTCAAGGTATTAATTTATTCAGTACAAGTAGTGTATCATATGATCTTGTTACTACATCTCAATAAATTATAACACAGATTCACACTGTCTTTGAGGGTCAGATGAAAAATATACGATGAATCCCATTATATAATGTTTCAAAATGCTGCTTAAGGGGATGCAGTTTTTTCCTTCACTTTTTTGTTTATTTAGTGACATTTTATCATCTACATAAGTTATACAGCATCAAAGGACATGGAAAGAGGTGACTGTGACCTTTCCCAGCTACAGGCTCACCATGAACCAGAAAGGTTAACGAAACCTGAGGAATACTTCTTAGGATAGTTGAGATAGACAGACAGCGAAGATCTTATAATTTTATGAAGCAGGAAAGTGAACAGCTGAACTGTGAACTTGGGTCTTCAGACTCAGAGGTGCATAATATCAGATCTACTGGTTTACAGACCGCAGAAGAGGTGGAGTGGAAGAACATGTATCCTACTAGTTTACAAGTAAGTATAGTAAGGTACGCTAGCATCTGCCTTCATTGCTCTGTACCATAGGTATATGCAAGGTACTCACCATGAAATTTTCCACACCTGCATTTGCTTTGGACTTTGAACCTGTAAACACAATTAGCAACATTACAACAGCTTCTCTCTACATATAGTGTGCAAAATTCAGAGTGAATCTGGGTGTGAATTCATGTCCTAAGAAATACAATGGGAATTCCTGTTGAATGTTATGTCTAGTATGGAAACCAATCACTTTTGTGGCAGGTTTCTCTTACATAAAATATTCATTTTATGGTGGTGTCAAATTTTTACAATTACATTTTGTTAATAAATTTTAGTAAATGGCCGGAATTTCAAAGTTCATATACAAATCTGTGTTAAGAGACATCAAGTTCATATAGATTGATGAACTGCATGCTGTTTAATATGTGCAGTCTCTCATTTCACCATATTATCCTAATACAGTGAAACAAGTTCCTTGATTCTGTGCATATTTTTATTGGTCCCACCAAAACTTCAATAAGAACAGTGTCACATTTTCCTTGCATACACATTCATGTTTTTTACCAAATTCCTCACTTACAATTCAAATTGCACAAAAGCTGGCATGGTGCTGCCATACTACGTATTTTCCAACTGTAAACCAGGAGGAAAAATGGTTGACTGTTGTAACTTCCTGCCTCCTCTATTGTTGTGTCATATGCATCATGTTGTTTACAGGGGAGTAACATGGCTGGGGTACCAACACTGGTCCCTTCCTACAGCTTGGTGGTGGGTCTAGATCGCTGTCAGTACCTCATTTGGGTTAGTCCACTGTAAAAAATATGTGAAAAAATGCCTGCCACATTCACAAAATGAACGTGTGATAGGTACTCTCACTCGCAGTGAGAAGGGGGTGTATTGAATTCCTCTTTTCTGGGATAAGATGGTTCATCAATGAGTATCCTCATCTTCAAGGGTTGATAGGTCACAGAATTAGGAACTGCAGCTGAATCACAATGATAACACTTTGTTCCCTCAAAATGTTGGAATCCAATAACTCACTGTCAGAGCATAATGTTAAAGAAGAATGGAAACTGCAGCTACACTATTATAAAAACCTGAAAACTTGTCAGGAATACAGGGGTGGTGAAAAAGAAGCAAATTTCTTTAACAGACAAGAGGAAGAAGAGAATTAGATTACATTTTTAATGCAACACAGTATTAATTCAGTGTACAGTCAAACACTGATACAACTGCACAGTTTGTTCACCACAATTTGTGGTATATATCAACAGTTGCAGTAAATACAAATACTGTATATCAGGCAATTCCTGTTCACAGATTGTCACTGGTGTTACATAAGGCGTGGCACTGTATGAGGGCACTAATGTATTCAATTTCAATGGCTACAAAAATTCTAATTTCCATGATTGTACAGTGATCTTTAAATGGTTCCTTCCAACACATAAAATCTGGGTTTCACTGTATTTCACTGACAGTAAGTTATCCATGTCCTGTGTGGCTTGTTCTGGAGGAAGGACTATGGCCATTAAAAACAGTCCCACTGGGCAATGAGGCAGGCACCCCCTTGGCATATTAGCTGATGGATCACCTCTGGAAGAATTGTCTGGGCTGCTGCACTGTCACAGCCTTGATGTCTTCATCTGGCCCAAATTTATGGCTCTTTAATGCTCTCTTTAGAGGGCAGAACACATGGGAGACACAAAGCAAAAGTTCTAAGCTCTAGATGGGATGGTCATCTTGCAACATGATGCCACTTCCTGTAAACATGAAGGGATGCTATCTTTTGATGGCAGTATGGTCTCTGAGCAGTCCAAAATAACATAGTACACTGATGGTGATGACAAGATCATGATGGTGCAGTGATTCCTGCAGCTGCCCAGGGGTTTCTATGTGGAAGGAATCCATCAGCTGGTTTGTCAATGAGATGTCTACCTCACAGCACATAGAATACAGACACCTCCCAGCATATGTCAGCTCTGCCATATGTACACTCAACCTTCCATACACTTTTCCATAAGCCACTGTTTTATTTTTACAGATTTAGTGCACAGAAAGTATGTACAGCAGTTCAAGGACAAATTACAAAATTAGTCCCTTAACCAATTGCAATAAATATTTACATTATGACACAAGTGAAACAAAAGTGAATATAAATATAAATGTAAATAACAGCAGTAAAAATTCTTAAAAAAAAAAACACTTTGACTTCTGGTAAGCTTATTATAGCAGTATATGCTTCAGTTATTTATATTTCCTGTAAATGTTTGTCAAGTTGCCTAGAGTATAATTCCGTGTTTGTTGGACTAGGGGTTTGGGGTGTGTGGGGCAGTCAGCATGAAATTTGGCTGTTTAAGTCAGTGGGTGATAATGCGGATGGGCTCAGTACTTACAGTGTAGTGCAGGTGGGAAATGGTGGTATGCCTGAGATGATTACCAATGATTCTGAGACATTTTGACTGGATAACTTGGAGTCTGAAGTAGTTGGAGGAGCATGTGGAGCTCCAGACAGGGGTGGCCTAAGTAAGAATGGATCAAAAAAGTAATTTATAGAGGGTCAACTTGTTGGACTGTGTGAGCGCTGAATCTTGGGTGAGGAGGGGGAAAATTTTACAGAATAAGCCTATAGCTTTATTGGTGATGGTGTGCAGGTAATGGGTGAAGAGAAGTTTTGAACCTAGCAAAAGGCCTAGATAGCAGATGGCTGACACCCAGGGCACAAGGTGTCGTGGATTTCTACAGGGCCTGCGAGGAGGGAAGGCACTTGGAACATAAAATAGTTTGTTTTGTGGGTATTTAATCAGAGTTTCTGCACAGTGAAGTATTTGCATAAAGTCGTTACAGCATTACTGAGTCGAAGGGATACAGTATCAGGCTGGCAGGACTGAGATAGAAAGGCAGTGTCATCTGCATATAAGGCGAGGTGGGTGTGCAGATGGCGTGGCATGTCAAAGATAAATGGAGAATAGCGTAGTCGATAGTACAGCACTCTGAGGAAGACCAGAGGGGGTGGGTTTTGGGGTGGAGGTAGTGTCATTCAGGTGAACAGTAAAGGTACAACCTTACAAGTAGCACTTAAGAAAGAAAAGAAGATAATCTAGCAAGTGAAGTGAAATAAGTTTGAAGAGTAGGCCATTTAGCCATACTGTATTGTAGGCTTTCTCAATATCCAGTAAGACCATTCCTGTGTGTTTTCTAACCACTGTTAATGTCTATGATTAGAATGACTTTTTTCCCAATATCTTATTTAGTATCCACATGTATTTTTAAGGTTTAAACACTATTACTTCTGCTTATTATCTCAGTAGGCAGTTACAGGATTAATGTAACCTCATATATGCATATTATATAAATAAGTAAAATTATATACATTTATATTTTTTATTTATGTGTGTGTGTGTGTAGGTAGTGGGTAAATTGTGACATAAGTAAAACTTGAGTTAAAAATAGTTTGCAGAATGCAAACCTTATGTAAAAAATGCTTTCCCTGTCCACACCAAGAAGGCATAGAGGGGAGTAAAGGCATAGCTCCAGTTCCCACTGAATAGGAGGTTCAGTGGGCCCCAGAGCTGGAGTAGATGTTTCACAGAAGAAAAAAATAGCTTGCTCCTACCAGAATTCAAACCCCAGACTTTCCAGATAGTAGTCTAGTCACTATACTAACTATGCTACTCTGGCTCCTCGTTCACCTTTTACATAAGCTGAGAAATGTCTACTTTTAATAGCCTCTACATCTTCATCTAGATCAATGCCTGAACAGTCATCATTTAAAAAACCCTCAAACTTCATACAATGACATTTAAAGGGCTATGAGCCTGGAAACTTTCTGAAATGCACTGTTGTTAAATGTAACAGCATTTCACAAACTTTTTATGGAAGATCAAAACAAAAGGTGAAGGCCTCTGAATGTCCATTGTAACAAACCCACTGACCTGGAATAATTGATGTGTTGTGTAACATTTGTGGAGGTGGACAGGAAACTGTTGTCTTATTATTCAACAGTTCTCCTTCTTCCAAGGCATACTTTTTTTCTAGGAAGCGTAGGACAACGTTCCGTACTGAACACATCTCTGTTTCCAGCCGATCTAATGTATTCATAAGATTGGCACATCCACGGCAAATTATATCATCCTCTGATATGACAACCATATACCTGAAATACAGGAGATGGAAACTGTATGTAGCAGAAGGTTTAAATTTCAGAAACATGAAATACTACATACTTAACAGCCTAATTATGGACAGCACATGATCCAAGATAAAAAATTTACAGTGCTCAGTATGTGCCATAGAAAACAACAGTTGTTTCTTTTATCTTCATGGTTAATGTGACTGGTAGAGGGGAACTGATTCACAATTCAATATATGTATTTTCCTCAAATTTCAAACTCATCTAACTGGTGACAGCAACTGCAATGTGAATCTGAATTCATATTCTTTGTTACCCTTCTACAAAATACTTCATAATGGAATATTTCAAACCATCTACCTCTACAGGGTACAGTTGTACTTGAAAAGCTAAGTGACTTAACTAACCAAGAAGTTCCATGCTTCTAAGGGATCTACACAGTTCATTATCATCTTTAACAAGATCCTATGTAGCAGGCTAAATTTTTTTTGCACCTTGTTATGGACCATTCAAACTGGACGACCACCCTTTCTTGGAAGTCAAATAATAATTAAATATAATATATTATACATATATACTACAAATAACAGCAATATTCAGACAAGGCAAGTGTGGGAATACAAAATTTAAAACATGCTTTGTGTACCTTTCTCCAACAAGCTGGCCTAACTTTTCTATGAGTCGTATTTTGGTGCTCTGCGTGCGACATGTAGCTAGTGTGTAGTATCTTCCTGATACCACAATGTCACAGACAAAACATCGAAATTCTTCTCCACTGAGGACTGTTGCTGGGTGAATGGTTGCAGAGGTCATCTTAACTGTCATCAAAATCCATACAAACAAATCGAAACTTCAGCTAAGCATTAATTAAGGTGACATATGCATTCATTATGTACATGCTCTGATAATCTGGTATGTTGTGTTTGTAATGACATCTCCTGTCAATGTGGAAATGGTTAACACAGTATGAAATATGAATCTGCTAAAAGTAATATATTTCAAATACAAGTGGGGTACAATTATACTGCTGAAAATATGAAGGCATTCTGGAAGAGCTTACATCAGCATTTTGGTTCTAAAGAGGTTAGAAATTTTATTGTGATACAACTGGATAGACTACAACCTGTGTCGGGGTTTTCATATGGTACAACAAACTCACCGGCTACTACCTTTGACAGTCTCATTACTATATGGGTGGCCTTACTGCCACTGCAGAGCAACAACGGTTTCTATACACTTGCCATCGCACTGTGAAGGTGCCAACATTTTTGAGGTTACTGCTGACAAGTACATCCTTAACCACATTAAATATGTATATTAAAATACAACAAAAAAAAACTCATGTGATAAAAACGATGCTATTATTGTTCACAAATGTGGTGGCTTGAAAGTTACTACTAATACAACAACAACCACTATACTACTACTACTACTACAGCGTGGTCTTCAGCCACTGTCTGCTTAAAATTAAACACTAAAAAGGCAATATTTCGGCACAGGTTGGCTCAACATCACGTAAAAACGCGATCGATAAAGTGGGCTCTTGCACCCCGCTTATCTCAGTATACAGTAACAGGCAGTGTCAGAAACTTCGTTTTTCAACACGTTACATTTCAACGACCGCATGAACTCCAATACGCCTGCAACAGTCATTACTGTTCTTCCACCATCTTCTTTCATTGTAAGGTTAATGTCTTACGTACTAAAACATGTTACACAATGTTACCTATGTATTTACACGGAACACGTTACAAATTTGAACCATGTCCGCACACAACACAACGTTCTTTCCCTAACCTTCCGGCCCCCTTCACGGACGACTTGATTACTAATCGGTGCTTGCACGTCTGCAGCCAACGCTTAATACCGCAAACATGATTGCAACCACAGATTAATATATTGTTAAACGTAATCCGTGGTATGTGGTAGTTGGAGGCGAGCAAACTGGCGCTTGACTTTGGTAGGTGGCACGATTAATTGTACGGCATATTGAAGGTCAAATTGTAGCTGTGCGTGAACTGTAAGTTTACTAACCAGATTATTGAAAGGAGGTTCATGTTGTGTGTCTTAAAAAGATTAACGGAAAAAAGTAGTGCATGTTTTAAGAGTCATAAATGAAAAGAATGAACTTTTTCATAAGTATTCTGAGAGTCTTAACCCCACTTAATGGAAAAGTGGTGTCGAAATTCATCTTTGTGTAATATAGTAAAAGGTAGGTTCACCCTAGAATCGTCCTTGAAGTCCCCGAGGGGGAGTAGAAGTATAGCTCTACTTTTTTTCTTTAACCCCGGCACTAGATGGGGGTTAGTGGTCAATGCCACGGCCCGACCGCTTTACCCCTGGGTTAAGAACCGGTACCCATTGTGCATGAAGCTGGGTGGGCCTCAGCGCCAACATAATGTATTAACTGCACTTTTTTAGGTGTATGATAACGTATTTCCAGTCGTTTTTAAGAGCATTTCGTAAATCTTCACATTTGTAGGTGCGTTCGGGAAGTCTTGAAAAGTGCATATTAGCCTCATGTTGCAGACAGTCATGCATCAAAATGTTCGTCAACAGTCAGACAGTGACAGTTGTAAACTTCTTGGCGGGTAGTCATAGAAGCAAAGAACACAAACAATCGATATCCCACAATATTTGCCTGCAGTTCATCATTTTCATTTACACTTCATATTAATTTCAAAGATCAACACTTCATGTGATGACAGTTGAATATGAAACATGCCAAGGAAATATATATTTGTTTCACACAACACTGTCACAAGTAAACAACAACAACAATTAACTTAATAGAACTAAAAAACAATACAATAAATGTACAACAGTACAATGTATAAACAGTAACGTCTGGATGTAAAAGTTTAAAGTATGTATAATCATATTACGTACAATAAACTTATTAATTTGTATCATTGTTATGTGCTAAAGATTCTTCCACAGAATAAAATACATGAGTGAGGAGATACTTTCTCAGTCCTGACTTAGAAAGGGTTTTATTTTCTTGTAATTCTAATATGTTTGAAGGTAAATGATTAAATATTTTTCTAGTAGAATAAGTGACAACCTTTTCAACAGAGGTGCGTTTCACTGATGGAAAATGTAGTTGATTTTTGCTCCTAGTGTTAAAAACATGCAAAGATTAACTAGTTTTAAAGTTATCCAAATTATTAATTGCAAATATTGTTAACAAAAAAATATAGAAGATTGGCACTGGCAAAATATTTATATTCACAAACCAACCCTTACAGGAACACCTCAGGCCTATTCCCAATATAGTTCTTAATATATGTTTTTGAACAACAAACACCTTATGTATTGTGGTGGAATTGCCACAAATTATTATTCCAAATTTTATCAGGGAACGAAAATGAGCAAAATATACAACCTTTAGTGTTTCTATGCTTAGTATATGAACAAGTCTTCTCATTATAAAACAAATGACACTCATTTTATTTAATAAGTAATTTATATGAATTTTCCATGTAAACGGACTATCCAGTTGAGGGTCAAGAAATTTTATATTATTTAAGTCAACAAGTATCCAACCAGCATACAGTAGGTTTAGGGGATATAATGATATATTTAGTTGGTGCAGATTTTACTTATCTTGCTTTTTCTATGTTTAATATAAGCTTATTAGCCAGAAACCACTTTGATATTTGACTAAGAACTGATTACCTTTTCATTGACCTGAATATGGCATCAGAAGCTTGTGTTGTATGTCCTCTGAATGACATGTATGCAGGTTGTGAAGGTTAATTCTTGAGTTTCATAGACTGGCAGTAAAATATGTCTAAATTCACATAATTTTGTGCTTTTTGTTCTGTTTGGTATGACATTTTATTTTTGTTTTGTAATATATTATGTTCAGTATTACTGCTAGGTTTGTCATTCAGTTTATTCAGTCATGCATTGTTGCAAAAGAAGGAAAATGAGAGTCAATTGTAATGCACAAGCAGAGGAGTCACTCAAGATTTCTAAGGTAGAAGTAGAATTTAAAGCAGAAATATAAATCAAAACAACCTTACAGAAATAACAGGAGTCACATTCTCCTAAAAGAACATGCTTACAACATGTGTTTGTTAGAAAAGCAATAAATATAACCTTGAACAACAAAGGTAATGTGACAGTTTTTTTTTGTATGGTGGTTGGCACAGTACCCTCTATGTTTCAAACTGTAGGCTTCTGACTTACACTTTAGTTTTTGGCAACTCAGATCAGAGCTAAACTTTGTCTTCTACACTATCTGCACCTTTAATTGTCAGCTGCAGGCCAACTCTCTCAGATAAAAATTACACAACAGGTTCTATGTTAATATGTTCCTCTTCAGGAAGAAGCAGTTCAAAATAACAGTGAACATAATTTCTGATATGGAAGTCAGATGCAGGAAACGCAGAAATTTCATCATAAAAGAAAAGAAAATGTTAACTGTGTTCAAGAACATGCTTTCATTGGCTTTTTGGGCTACAGGTCTGCATTGAGAGTACCAGTACTCCGGGTTCACAACAAAGAACTTAGAACCAATAAACATAATGTGAGTGGATGTACTTTCTGTAATCACTGTATTTTTGTATGTTTATAATGGTTATTGGATCAAATATTATTTTCAAGAACAATTAGTATTTATTAACCCCAGAGCAGGTGGTACAAACCAATTCTGAGTACAAGTATTTCTATGAGTTTCTGTGTTGGGTTTGTGTTAACTCCAGATGATTTTTTATTTTCATGAAATTTCCAACACATTCAATTAATTTTTATTACCCAGATTGTTCACAAGGTATACCAATAATGAATATTATAATTCAATTGACTTCAAAATGACTGCACATGAAATCCAGTGATGAAATATCATTTTTATCATACATGAGCATACCAAATTTAGTAACTCATGCTACAACACATCAAAGATTAGATTATACAAAGCATGCCTTGCATGCTTTACAGCTGAATTCTTTGAGGAAAGTAAATAATCATATAACCCAACAGGAGGTATGACATAAACAGGGGTCACCTTAACACTGCAATTTATGAAGGTACATCACTGATTAAATCTTCCATTTATGGGCTCAAATATAAGGTCTTTGGACGAATATTGAGTAATAACACTTAACCCCATTTTCCTTAATCTGTTACCTAAGAGTTATATGGAAGCTGTGAGAACAGCTGTACTAATGCTGCATCGTCTTGGCTGGTTCTTTCAATCTTTGGGAGTAGATCACCACCACACTGATCATTAATTTTCTGAAAATCTTGAGGAATATGTAAACCTGCATTGGTTTGTACACAATTTCTTTTAGGCAGCTTATATGATATCCAGTGTTTAGAAACTTCTGGATTTATATCTTTCCGATATGCCATGCAGTGAATGTGGGGGAGTTTGTCATAGTAAATTCGTGAAAATCCTAACTCTGCTAAAGTGATTCTCCAGTCTTTCATTATTGGAGCATTTGCTGATGAATGTTTTGAATCTGGGGTGATAATGAACAAAAGGCCTTCTAGTTTTAGAAGTCTGTATGCTTTACAAACACATGAATATCTTTGTTTTGGACAGGGAAAATAATCGAGCAGCAGAGAAAACACAACAACATCAAATGCACCTGCTGGAAGTTCTGTGATGAACCTGCCACTCAGAATCATGGATTCTTCCCTTTCAACAACAGCTAAATTGAGAAAGTCGCATACATATACATCAGGTTCTGCTGGAGCTATGTCAATAGGAATCACGTGAAAAAATGGATACACTCTGAAGGGATTGTAACAACTGCCGACATCTAACAAAGTAAGACATCCTGCCTCAGACTGTATTTCTTTACTTGCTGTCACTTCACCATATGTAACACATGTTTCTGCATAGCTGTCCATATCATTTGCAGTTTTGTTAAATTTCTCTTTTTCTCTGATCCTTCTTATCTCTATTTCTCCTTCAAAAAAGTACAACACACATTTTTCAACTACCCATTTTATTCGGCACCAAGCACTTTTATTCTTATCTACTGAATTTTGTTCCCAGAATGTAGAAGCTAATTTTTGCATTGAAGTTGCATATTCTTGCAAAATTTCACTTTTACTGCAGTGTTCTTGCCACGCTTTGTCAGCCCCATTTTTCTGAGTCTCGTGCCTCAGCATCTGATGTATGCTCTTCACAAAGGTAGAAAGTTTCTTATGCTCCTCAGCAGCCATCACGACCTGCATGCAATGTAAATGGAACATTATGGACTTTGGACTTTTTTTCATGTGGTAGATCTAGCAAAAGTAGGACTCCTAAAAGCTTTGCAACAAACTAGGTGCCAGCATAGTATTGCAGGAAAAGACTGTACATAACATCAGTCAGAGCTTCTCTTCAACTTACTAGTACAGAAATATCAATAACAGTATAGTTGTGTTTGTCAGAAGGATTTGTGAATGATAAGCCAACATCTGTACCCTTCAAAGTACTGGAAATAAAATATAGTTTAACAAATTTAATATTGTACATTTTCCATTGAACTATACTGTATACATAATACTTAATTCCAACTTGTTGCACAGTGTTTTTATTTATTAATTACTGTTCCGACTAGTTTTGCCCTTAGCTGTTGGCCGTCTTCAGGGAGATCATTAGTTTTTTCATTGTGTGCAGCTTATGTGTCAACTTGTGTGACAGAAATTTTAGCTACATATGTATGTATGTATAGAATTTCTTTCACGTTAAGTGGATGCTTAATCTGCATACATTGAAAAACTGAGCTCCCTGAAAATGGCCAGTAGGTAAGACTGAAACATGTTGGAGCAATAAGTAACAAATAAAAACCTTGTGCAACAAGTTGGTATTGAATATTATGTATGCAGTTCAGCTAATTTGTGAAAAGGATGTGCCTTACTTAAAAAAAAAAAAGTATGGACACAGGTACAAATGTAAGTAGAAAGTTATGTCAGAAGCATGTGTTGAATCCTCACTGTATTAATAATGCGTATAAAGAGCCAACCTTTGTAAAAATCCTCACAACAGTTGTGGAAAATTTCAGATGGGCAGAAGTGTGGAAACATGATCCAGTTAACACTAAAGAAAGTGTACTTCACTCTTGCTGATCTTTCATATATATATATATATATACAGGGTGTTTCACGACTTTAGGGCATAACTGCAGGAGGTGATTTCCTAGGTCTTTGTGATCAAAAAAGTTCATATAAACATGTGTCCGATTTTGGACGGTTACG
>Ga0123354_10007311_pt1 | contig 16594 bp, 10 predicted proteins | sample TergutLab28metaG_2_FD_97872 | JGI IMG/M metagenome (GOLD analysis project Ga0123354, IMG submission 97872) | Labiotermes labralis P4 segment gut microbial communities from Petit-Saut dam, French Guiana - Lab288 P4 | ecosystem: Host-associated > Arthropoda: Insects > Digestive system > Gut ...
GAAAACCAAGAGCAAGCCAATAGAACAGGAGGTGAGAGATGTGTAGTAAGAAAGATGCAGTGAGAGGACAGAACAAATGGAGGAAAGAGGACTATCTTCTCACCTGCTTTTCCTTTCATTTTCTTCTTCCTCCCAAAGCTTCAGTTCACATCACTTTCCTTCCCACTTTTGCACTCCACAATACAATCAGTTCTCCCAACAACTTATTCTTCTTGGACTAATCTGCAGATGTAGGCCTGTAGGCTGCTTTGAAACATCACTAAAAATTGCCAGAAGATTGGAAATTCATCGTAAATGCTATGACAGGCTTGAATTACACATATAAGTGGTGTAACCAAAGATTTTTGTCCTCCTCACCAATTATTAACCAACACTTATGTACCACACTGTGTACATTAAATCACATAGTAGTTACTGCTCTGACATGTTTCGGCTTCTACTGACACCATCTTCAGGAAGCTCCTGTCTAACTGTAAATTCTTGGCAACACATTAAATGATTATAAGCATTTGTTGACCGTTTTTATGACATCACAGCTCTTTAAACACACATACACAACTTTGAATATCACCAAAGCTCCTTCAGTAATGTGTCTACTGTAGCAGTTAAAAGTTAAAACCACAGGCGGACAAGTTTTTATTACCACTGAAGTTCCTCAGTCATAAAAATAAATGGTAAACATTTAAATGTAATATGAACATGATGCAGGGCACATATGACATTCTTTGTCTTCTCATTCCTGTGAACACTGGTTTACCTCATATCCACATGACTGTAGTGCCTTTCCTCCACATTTGTAGGCTGCAGTTGTTCAAAACAAAATATGTGAACAGCCTGCACCCTACAACAAATTGTCAAAACCATCATGATGCCATACTTAGAGTACTGCATCATGATGGCTTATTAAGATCTGCATACTAGCTCATCACAGCAGTGATGAAATATCTCTGACCGATCTCTGCTTTACACATCCCAATGTTAACATTGCTTCACTGTGTAAAATGTATATAAAAAATAAGAGGATATTCCTGAAACAGAAACATTTACTCATTATTCCTAATGTTTTACCTAACTGGCCAGGTTTGTGTCACAGCCAACAGCTAGCAATTGATTTACAAGGAAGCATGTAGAATTTGGTCTATGCACACATACATGCTGAATGCTGGTAAACAGAATATATGTTTCGAGTGTAATTTCGATAACTATATTTCATAGATAGATATATATATATAGAGTTCACACACACACACACACGCAAACAAGAATCTCCCTCTCAATATGGCCACAGGTCACTGCACATGCAAGAGTTAAACAGAACTGCATACATGTACTTATGTGGAAATAACAATGTAGCTATACGCATAGAATGAGTCAAAAGTCACCATGCACCCAATATACTAACGCCAAAACTGCCTCATTCTTAGTACTACTGTCACAAATGCCTCACTCTTAGTAATATGGACCATGTGACTTGTGGCACACAAAGTGACCAACTCTCCCTTCCTCGAACTATGTCATTTCACTGTTTCTTGGAACGAAAGCATGTCCAGACGCAAGCTAGTGTTACTGTAGGTGCCCAGTGACTTTTGGCTCACTCTGTATCTGCTTCATTCAGAACATTGAAAACTGTACCAAAACTTCTTGTTTATTTCAGAATTACGTTCTGACGCTGCTAAACCCTATGTATGAGAAACTCGGATTTCATACATTGGCAAATGATGACCATCCAACAAAGTTGATTCGAAACACTGTTTTGACTTGGGCTTGTAAATTTAATAGCTCAGTGTGCATTGAAAGTGCCTCAGAATTCTTTATGCAATGGAAGGATGATCCAAATGCCAACTTGTAAGTTGAATAAAGCAGTATTTTTGTGTTTATTTCATTAGCTCAAACACAAACAGTAGACAGCACTTTTCATCAACTTGAAATTGCCATGGAAAACAGAATTGGTACACATCATTAAGAATGGATCAGATACTACAATATATGTTCCATGGTGGAAAGACATTGTTAGGACTGACAGAATTTTAAATTCTCTTTGAAATAAGCAGCAATTACCAAGGACTGCAAAGAATGTACTGGCAATATAAAAAAGGCTGATAAACTGAACTGTAATACCATTTTATGGATCTCCCTCTTACAGACTTTGTATCATATTCAATCCTATATTCCTCTGGTAAAGTTAATGCTATACATGGAAAAATTTTTAGAAATCTTTGGTGTGGATTGACTTAACAGGTTAAATGCTGGTTAGATTTTCTATATACCTAACATTTAGTTAAAAAGAATACAAGTGAAATCATACATCAACTATTTAATTAAAGCTTCAAAATTCTGAGACTTAGCTGACAGTGAAGTACTGTACTACAAGGAATAACATTAACAAATCAAAACTGAATACATGAAATCAAGAACTAATTACATATGGGGAATTCTTGCTACCATTCAGTCTTCCTGTTGGTTATTTAAACACATTAAGTATTAAAATAAACAGAAATACTAGTATTTTGTATGGATGTGACACTTCGTATCTCACATTAAGGGAAGAACAACAAGTTGAGGCTCTTTGAAAACATAATGCTGAGGAGGATGTTGGGCCTAACAGGGAGGAAGTAACAGGAAAATGGTGAAAACTGCACAATGAACAGCTTCATAATTTGTACTGCTCTCCAAATACATATTATTAGTTGATCAAATCAAGATGTATAAAACAGATGGGGCATGTGCCATGTATGGGGTGAAGAGAAAAGTATACAGTGTTTTTGTGGGGAAATCTGAAAGAAAGGGAACGCTCGGAAAACCTAGGCATAGATGGGCAGGTAATATTACAGTGGATCTCAAATATAATGGCAGGGCACACCCTGGAATGATCTCACAAGTGGCTGGCTGCTGTGAACCTGAATCTTAGGTTTCCACAAAATTAGGGGTACTATTGGGTTCTCTAGGAATTTGTGCTTACATAAATTCAAAACAAAGCCATTGTTAATAACCCAGGGAGTGGTGGAGGTCCTCATAAAGTATTGTATTGTTTCAGGATTCCACCAGACCTCAGGAGTGTTGTATACTGTTCAGCTCTAAGTAATGGAGGAGAAGAGGAGTGGAGCTTCCTTTGGGACCAGTACAATAATACTAATGTGGCAACTGATCAGGTTCTCATACTGGCTGCTCTTGGATGTACAAGCAACACCAGTCTGTTGAACAGGTAAGCTACAGTCACAAACCATGTAACAGTGGGCCTGAAAGTATGGACTGCAATGCTTTAAGCAAAGACTCCATAAATAAATTGTCCCACTCACTGTGGATAAGCTAACAGCAACAATTAGCTAGTACATTGTACTTTGAAAAGTCTTAACAGTTTGTAATGGTGGTGTGTTATTGATGTACATCATCTCTATTTCTATTAAACAAGAAGGCAATGTACATATACTGCAAAAATGAGGTGTGTTGTTTAACCATTGTTACCATGGAAAAGCAGTAGGTATTACATATTACAAGTGTGAGTCTGTAGCCTTAGTTATCCACTGTGCAAAGCACATGTTCTGTGTTGTCATCTGTGGCATGTCTGGTTCTACCATATTTTTTTACTTTATCCTATACACAGCCTGATTTTCAGAAAAACATAAAACATGTGTTTTGATTTTCTCTATGACATTCGTCTGAAACATTTCTCACTCTAAGAAGAACTGAGTGAGAATAACCATGACCTAAAAAGTGTAATACTGGAGTGTAATAACTAGTATTACATGCAGCTGCCCCAGTAATATGTGTGGGTGTGGGCCATACTACACATTAAATAACACCAGAATTTTACCCCACATAAAAACCAGTACCAGAAAACACATTCATTAATAATTTGAATACATTACAATCTTGTCAAAATCAGCAACAGGTTACTTTCACTACAAATCAAACTGGCATGACAACTGATATCAATTTTCCACAACATATGTATATAAGTAAACATCTTGCATTGATCACCTTATAACAAAGTTCATCATTTCCACAATAAGAAAAAACAAAATGACAATAAAACAGGTGGAAATAGCTGTTTCATTGAACTCTAAGGGAGGGATCAAAACACAAAAAAGTAATGTATATGTTTCTCCATTGTCCTGTCATTAGTATTACTGCCTGATTTCCATCATCATTCCTGCATCAGTAACATCACTAACAACAATCTGTTCATGGTACAAAAAGATTCTATTGAAGTTACAGAAGTACTGTAGGGTTGTATGGAGAGACAACTACAGTACCACACATGTATAATATTTATTAACGTCTTAAGTTGTATGGTGTTCGAGTGCTGTGGCTAGAATGCCACGTTTAGTTTTGTGTCTGCTACCCGGTTTTCCCCAGCGGTGTTAGTTGTGGTGTATAGTAGGGCTGCTGTATAATAAAGAAGCATCCAGTCGGCTGCGACCGAGGATGTACCCCTTGGATGTGCGGCTGAGATTGGCCGGAGGACCACGGTGAATTGTAGCAGCTCATGGCAGTTGCAGGAGCAGGACGAGTGCTTCTGGCAGCATGCTCGGTTGAGCGGTGGTGTGCCTGGTCCATGAGGCATCGTGGTCAGGCATTCGGACATTGTTTCTTCCTTCTTGACGTGTTGAAGCTGACAGTCCCTTTCTTCATGGGTACTCCTCCTGTAGTGAGCCGTAAATGCCATGCCATGCCATGCCAAGCCAAGCAAGCCAAGCCAAGCCAAGCCAAGCCAAACTGCTAAAAGGGGGGCGCGGCGACTTGCGCTTTGCACAAGTCAACGTCCCCCTCTCAATTAGCCATTCCTGCGTTTGACCGTATCGCTGGACTCTTTAACAGACACCTAAACTCTAACATAGGGATATGCTTACTCTATCAATTTTAAAGTCAGGCTGAGGGCCTTGAGTGATCATGTCAAAGACTAGGGTCTAAATTGCCCTGGACTAATTATGGGAGGGATAAACTTTGGTTGGTAGGCTGTCTGCGTTCTGAGCCCAGACTGGCTCAGTCGCAAACTGGAGTTATGCGACTTTTGTCAGGCGCTTTGGTGAAGTCGCTGTGCTTGGGGGAGAGCAATGTGGGCTGTGCTCCGAGTTTGCATTGTATACCCTGGCATTTGCCTTACAACTGAGGAAAAATCATGGAAAAGCCTCAATCAGGGTAACCGAAGGTCGTTCGGGTGATCGGCGTCGAACGCGGTTCGTTTAGTCGACTTGACCATCGCGGGTGATGGCCTCCACTGGCCTGTTGGCCCCTGCTGCCCTTGGATTTCGCGTCAGGCGATGGGGTCAACCTTCGGTCAGCGTAAGTATATGCCGAGTGGCCGTAATAGGGGGTTCCCCACATCAGCTAACTTTGAGTCAAAGCTCTCAGTCAGGACTCTGATGTGGTCGTCAAAGAGCGGAACACCTAGATCCTCGTGTATCTGCCTGTTACTTACGTACCAGGGGGCACCAGTAGCGAGGCAAAGACACTTGAATTGTAACATTTGTAGCCTCCGAACATTGGTGCGGGCAGCGGACCTCCACGCGGGGCACGCATAGTCCATCATAGGACGGATGAGCTTCTTCTATTGCAGGACTTCATTCCTGATGGAGAGATCACTCTTCCTATTCAGGAGGGGACCCAGCACACCCATCCTTTGAGCAGCCCTCTTCCTGACCTGATCAATGCGAGGTGACCAGGTGACTCGTGTATCTAGGGTCATCCCCAGATAAAAAGTTGTGTCGACCCCTTGGATTGGTTCCCCGAAGAGTGTTACTGGTCGCGGCTGGATGAAGCGCCGTCCGGCACGCGCGAAGATAATCGCGGTGCTCTTAGAGACATTAATGGCGATTCTTCATTCACTCAACCACCATTGAAGACCGCTGACGTATGAACCCAGGTAGCTGACGAACAGTGTCAGCTTGCGGGACATGGTTATGATGGCCGTGACGACCACGTAGAGGGTCAACTCCATGTGGTGCGAGGGTGAGGGCATGTCGTTGACATACAGACTGAAGAGGACAGAGGAGATCAATCCACCCTGAGCTACCCCAGTCTGCATGCCTTGACGAGATGACGTGGCCGTCTGGAAGGACGCTTAAAACATCCGACCCCTGAGGTAGGATGAGATTGTATGGACTGTGTAAGACGGAAAGTTTAGAAGCGTTAGCTTGTATAAGAAGCCATCGATCCAGACGGTATCGATGGATTTTGGCCACGTTGAGGAAAACTGCGCTGGTTAGCATCTTTTCGCCGAAATTCCTGGTTATTCTTTCAACGAGGCGGACCAGCTGTAAGGACATGCCTGGGTCTAAACTCAAACTGCTCGTCTCGCATCAATCTGAACTTGCTTACTACATGGTGGCTGTCGCTTTGAGGCCCTCCTTTTGTTCTGAGCTCCAGCTGTTCTGCCTATTCTGCCATTGGCTAGTTAACGGAGCAGAGAGGCATGGCTAGGTTAATGGTTATCGGTGGCTTGAGATGTGTGATGGAAAACGGTTGCTGTTGTGTGAGTATAAGGAGCAGTGACTGGAGGTAGAGGGAGATAGAAGGAGAGAGAGAGAGTTGTGATGTAAAGTGGGAAAATAGTTACAGCCTGATTTGGTGCGTGGACCAGTTTTGCTGTGAGGAGAGACGGAGAACTGAATGTTGTGTGACAGCAGTAGATGTGCTGTCATTTGGGTGTTCCCACAAAGTACTGACAAATATAACAGCATTACTGCTAACAATTCTTGCCTTTACAGACACCCAGTACATGTGTCAACAAAGACTTTCATGTGTCTTTGTTTATATTTCCATTTATGCTGCTTATCAACAAATTAGTGAGCTACAGGTACTTTGAAGTATGCGGTTGTTCTTTACTGGATGGGCATCATCTTCATTTCATTACCTATTATTAAACATACCTGCATCAATACTTTTCACTTTTGTTTGCAAAACAGTGGAAAGCAACTATTAGCTTCGCCATGTCTGTCTGTCCATCTGCCCATCTGCCTGGAACAACTTGGCTCCCACTGGAGAGACATTGATGAAATTTGATACTTGAGTATTTTTTGAAAACCTGTCACGAAAATTCAAGTTTCTTTGAAGTCTGACAAGCATAATGGGTAACTTACATGAAAACTTAAGGACATTGATGATATCTTGCTGAATTATTCTTAGAATGCAAAATGTTTCAGACAAATTTGTAGAGAAAATCATATCAAATATTTTATATTCAATAATATTTCTCCAAAACTTGTGCCATTTACAAGATAATGAACAAAAATATTGTAGAATGAGAGAGGCCACAGATGACAATACAAAACACAGTGCATGCTCTTTGCATGCTGGATAACCAAGGCTGCACACACACTCAGAATATGTAATATTTAATGCTTTTCCATGTCTACAATGGTTAATCAACTGTGCCTTATCTTATGTTATTCTGTCTTGTTTAATCTTATAGTAAAGTCTGAGGATGATAGTGTAAGAACCAGATGGGAAGTTTTGTGGTACGATAAAGGTAAATATACAACTGCTGGCAGAAAGTAACAATGTCAGCGCAAGATCTGAGGTCCTAGTAAAAGTGTTGATGAAGATTCAATTCTTCTGAGATGTTATGCCATGTCCACTAGTAAATACTGACTGATGCTTAAGAAGAGTCTAATGCCACCATCTTCAGGTACAGAAGTGCCGGACCTTGAGAAATGCGGCAACACATGCCTCCAAAACACCGGCAAATATTTACCAGCTGACACAGAGTAACATCCCAGAAGACTTAAATATTCATAGTCAGTGTGCTGTCAACCACGATTTGTATTCAGACAATGCAGTCATATGGTAAAATCAGCAACTTGGCTTCTTATAAAGGAAGACTGACACTTGTTTTAATATCATCCAATTGGTACCTGTACAAAATTGTTGCAAGAATAGCCAAAGGCACTTAAACTAAAAATTAGGTGGTAGCAGGAAGGACCACAAACAAGAGTGGTAAACAGCCTTTGGCAACCACCTGCCAGACTGTGCATCAAAACACAAAAGACAATATTCCACAATCAGTGCAATCTATTCTGTCTCTAATGTTTTACTGTCACCACAACAGAATATCTATGTAAAGTATATATAATTCTACTTGTATATTTATCACTTACATTCACAATATCTCTATACAGATCTATGTCAGAAATCCATAATCACATTTACTGATAAGGGATCATGCACCTATATATTTTAAAGAAACATTGCTCAGTCTTGGTTACGTTCCTCTTAAATTCAAACTACTGTAATTTTGTATAATTATCATTGTAACAACTTTGATTACTGACACTCATGTACACGGTTCTTAATCTATCATAATAACTGTTATCATGGTAACCATCACTGCGAGTAACATAAAGTCTTCCCTATGGCATGACATGCTGAACAAAAGAAAATTCGCACATCTGTATGAAAGCCTACCTTATACATCAAGAAATACGGTGTACTTCAAAATACAATTGCTTCATTTCTATTAATGCTGTTGCTGCTGTTACTCCTACTGCTACTAACACAACAATCATCATCTTCACTGACACCATCACCTCCAATGTCATTCTGCCACTGCCCCTGCTACCATCACAATCAAACTAAGATCATCATCAAAACTTAGATTTGCAACAACAATATTGCTGTTGTTGCTCCTCATCACTGTAAAAGAGAACCTCATACTCACAATTCCAACCCAGATGCATAAAAAACCAGGACATGTCATAAGTGCCGGTTTCTTTCCTCAGGTACCTTAGCTATGCCATCAACCCAGATTCAGGAATCAGACCGCAAGACTCACAGTCTGTTTTCTCTGCCGTATACAGCAGACCAGAAGGAGTTGATATAGCATTAACTTTCCTTGAAGACAATTTTGATAACATTCAACAATAGTAAGTTTCACCTTCCACAAAAATTATCCTGTACAAATCTTTCCCAGAACAACACAAAACACATTGCACTGGGCATACAACTTCACTATTATAGAATACTTGTATGGACCATGCAAATGTAGACGAGAATAAACAGGAAAATAATGTTATAATTTTATAATTCAAAATAAAGTCCTAAGCAGGAAAAATAACTGCCAGGGAAACTCATAAGTTAATAATTGTACAATTAATGTCTGTTTCCATGCAGAATTTCCAATAGTACAAAATCAGATTTTTCAGCTGGAAGCATCAAAGTTTTTCACAGTCACCATACTTGTAATTGTTTGCACTTAAAAATATTTCATGTCAAATATATAGATATGTTTATAATCCCTAACATTTCACAAGTTACTGCCTACAAAGAGAACACTAAATACATTTCATGTGGCCACCATGTTATTGTTTTACATTCTGCACAAAAATTAGCCTAACATGATTTGCATAGTTGTATGAAGCTTTATAACCCCACAAAGTTTCAGGGCCACTATTAATATAGTATCTCTACCTCACAAATTCACATGAACACCAAGCAGGAATTACTACAGGTACAAAATTAGGCACTATAAACATCGGGCAGTATGATGCTTATACTAGGTTTCATGAAAAATAGTCAACTGGTTCACAACCTAACTGGAGGACAGACATATGGCCATATAGCACTGTAAACACATTTTTCCTCATATAATATGGAAACTGAACTAATTTTTGATTCCTGTACCTAAGGTATTATTGGCATACACAAACAATTGAGAATATCTCTTTCTGTAGGACTGATGCAACTTGGCAAAAGCCTCCCCATCCTTACACCTCAGGATGGAAACAGATCCCATTTGCAAAACCTGTTGTCATGTCCAGAATAATGATTATAGACATAGCATAGAAACCTAGCAGTTCTAGAATGCAAAGAGTGTTTCAAGTTAAGGTTGTAAATCGTAATCAGATATCTACGTATAGTACCCAATTTTCTGGTATGATGGTCTGTTTTTGAGAAAGTTAAATTTGCATATCATGTAAAATTGGGGTCAAAATAAGGACAAAAATTAAGTATGGTTGACATATATTAGTGAATGCTCATAAAGAGAAACAAAATAAAACAAATTTAGCACTATATAAATGATAGAGATGGAAAATACAATAGAATTATTCTATCCCTATTGATATTAAACTGCAGTATGTAAAATGCCACCTTCTGTTTCACAGCTTTACATTTATGAATAGTATTACGAGAATCGTCTCTGGCATAGCATCTCAAATGACAACAAAAGAACAACGTGATAAGGTAAAGACACAGACTTCATTACTATTTAATACATATACAAAATCAAAAATTTTTTATGGTTGTCACACTATTGTGTTTTCAATATCAACAAATAAGTCTTCAAATTTTCAGTCCCACACCACTGTACATTTATTATGGCTTAGCTATATCTTTTGGACCCTGTTTGGTCCATCATCAGGCTACTGTATAAAACTTTTGAAAATAAAGGTAAAACATACGCATAATATACACTTCAACTGTGATCTCACAAAAGGTGTATATTTTGTGTATGGTTGTACTTTTAATTTTTAAAAGTTTTATACAAAAGCCTGATGATGGACCAAACGGGGAATGAAACATGTAGCTAAGCCATAATAAATATACAGTTGTCTTGGACTGAAAATTCGAACAAATATTTGTCAAAAGCATAAGTATTTCAACTCAAATGTCTGCTGCCTTGTTTTCTCAGCCAAATATGAAATGATAAACACAATTATTTATCATGACAAATAAGCACAGCTATTCTTTCAGATGTTTAGAGAGCATCTAAATAACAAGATACATTAGGTTAACAAAACTTGGCTCCTTTTATTAATTACATATTTGACTCATAGAATTCCTATGATTGTAATACATTTTCTTAAGTAGACAAAAAGTATTATGTCACTTCCATTCTATCAGATCAGTTAAAAAGACAAGGAAAAGTACTTTCCACTTTTCCTTTTGTGAAGACACTGTGGTATATCAGTATTAATGGACTTACTATCCCAAAGACCAAATTTGAAACTACTACTGAAATATAAACTGTTGTCACTTTCGCACTGACATAATAGAAGAGCTTGTGGCCTCCCTCTGTCCAGGTTGCAGCAAGCCAACTTAGTCAAATCAACAGAGCATCACATTCCTGAATTCCTGTATCAGCCATATCATCATTATGCCAGATGATGTGTCTTACAGAAAGAAAAATGTTTGCACACAGGGAGTTACAGGAATCTTGAGGTTTCCACAGTGGTGTGGTTGTGGGCTCAGCTTTTCTGGGATATAATGTGGTGTGACATCTCAGCACAACAGAGTTCTAAAGAACGAATTATAAATTTAAAATTGCAACAATGCATTAAAAGCTATGTCCTTCCATGTGTTGAAACTTCCAAGAACAAAAACATTCACTGAGAAATGCCTAACATAACCAATCAGTGAATATAATTAGTTACAGGGTATAACACAAGTAATAAGAGTAAAACAATTACATTCCAGAGAATATATGAAACAACAGAAGAACTTAAGAAATAAAACACTTATGGACATTTGATCAGAATTGCACAAAACATGAGAAGATTTCTTACTTCATGTGAACCATAAGCAGAGAAAGTAGTAATTGAAAGTGGAAGTGCAGCTGTTGAAACACATTCTATAAGGCCAGTGATGAGGACTGAAGACATGAGAGAGGAATTCTACTTCAGAATTTTAAAAATACACAGTAATTACACTCTACAAGGAAAATTAATTGGGATGTGTTGCAGTGGCAATAGAATCACATACCAAAGACAGTATAGAGTTATAGCACATGAAGAAATAGGAACTTTTGAAGATAACAAAAAGACAGACTGATAACGGAGACTGAATAAGCCACTGGGTAAAATTCATAAATATGTTCATTTAAGAATGCTACAAAAAGTACAGCAACAGAAGGTGGTTTGGCCAGATCAATGAAACCAAACTTTTTTCTCGAGGGGGCAGAAAACCAAAATATGATTCTAAATTCATAGCAATAACTATTTGTACTTCCAGGTCTATTAAATGATATAAAATACTTAACACATCTGTAGTGTTATTCTTAGCACAAGTCAGGCACATAGCATTTCCTTCTGAACTGGTAAAGTTCACCTTCAGTCTGCAGGCCTGTCCAAGTTATATAACACTTTGCCACTCCACAGCCTGTGCAAATTATATAACACTTTGCTACTCCATAGCCTGTACATGTTATACAACACCTTGACACTCCATTCAAATTCACTGTATTGAAGCTATCATACCCATTCATTGAGGCATCCTTACCCTACTCTTGAGTACATTAAGCTAACAGGCAAATGGTAAAGTTGCCCCTGTACTTCCTATGCAGAAATATGAGTGAGTGGAGGTATAGTTTCACATACTCTTAATCTTGGCACTAGATTGAGCTAAGTGGTCAAGATCCATATCCCAGCTACTTTATCACCAAAGAAAGTGATCCCAGTACTCAAGGAAGAGCTGGTCCTAGAAAAAACAATTCTCTTGCTGCTGCCATGAAGCAAATAAAAATTCCTCAGCTGTCCAGCTTGTAGTCTAAGGGGTCATCCATAAATAATGTCACACAATTTTGGCAGAAGATTGAGCCCCTTCCCCCATCCTACATTGTCATAAGAAAATTAATTGCCTATAGTAAGTAGCTGTCACTGTTTACAACCAGAACATTTACCAGTCCATACTATTATGCTAAGGCATAACATCATAAAAAGCAATGTGCACAATCTAAACCAACTGGAAACAGTTATGACAGGCTGCCTTCTACTCATCCGTCAATGGCCAGCAAGTTTCATAATTGGAGTACGAAAAGTCTAGACAGCTCCGCACAGAATCATACTGGTTATAGTAAAACTTTACTGATGTCATGATATTTCAAACCCTCTGTCCCTTCTTAATCAGACATCACAACAGTCTCATCCCCCTCTGCCCCTTGGAGCTTGACATAATTCATGGACGACCCCTAATCACAGTATCATCTACACTATGGCAGCTCAAGTACAATATGCAGTCAATTTTACTGCATTTTACTGTGTTGTAGCAGTAATGGGTTCCACTATCTTGACAAATTTATTATGATGGTCAGGTGATAAGATTCAATCAACCTCATTTTCCCAGTACACTGATGTTACATGCAGCACATCACCATGAACCGTCCCTTCTCAAAAACTGCATACAGTAGTGGATTAACGTGTTTAAAGCCGACTGGTTGTTCATGGCTCTTTACTCATTAAATTATGCCAACACTTACTTCCTTACTTCTTACTTACTTACTCCTTGAAACAGAGTCCTTCATGAGAAGCTAACTGGTTCTCAGCTAGTCATGAGCTTCTCTGCATTTTATGGAACCCAAAGCTTCATTACTACATTAACAAGAGCCTGCCATCTGTCCCTATCCTGAGCAATTATACCAAAACTTCAATATTAAATTCAAAGCAATTTACTATGACATTTTTATAGCAGAATTTTGCATACCATAACTATAGTCTACCACTGTGAGTCAACTGCCAAAGCCTCAACTGTCAAAAAAAAAAAAAGATGTCACTCTGTGACATTACAGGTTTGACAGTGTTCTTGAGATAGGCATGACCCTTATACTTGTACTTGTGTCTCATCAGTATTTATTATATAAATAAAAGTTGAAAGCTGCACTAACGTCTACAGATGTGAAGTGTCAGGTCCTACAGTGTCTACCATTTTAACCCTTGCAACCCATTTCTTGTTCAAAATATAATGTAAAAGGGTACTTAAAAAAAAATTTTCTTGCTTCACTTAAGGATGCTTGCTCAACTACACCAGGTTATGTAGCATCAAATGGAAGGACATCTGCAAATGATTATCTCAGAGTAATGCAAAAGGGGCTCTGGACACACTTTAGCATACTATCCCAGGATTTGTCTGAAAGAACTGGAGGAAACCATGAAAACTCTGTGCAGATGGCTGAGAACTGGGTCAAGAAATATAGCTAGGATCTCTGAACTACAAAGCTGGAATACTAACTACACAACTGTGCATTTTGATTAAACAAGTGGAGCAATAAGAGCATATAATAATTTAAAAATCCACCCTAAATTCATCAAACAATCAATTCAGAATTTTTGCATTTACATCACTGAAAACTTACTACACCGTAACATTCCTCATAGCTTTCTATTAAATTATCACATGATAGAAATCTTCATGTCTGATGTTCTAACTTGAATCATACCTTATTTACAGCTCAATGAATTTTTAGAAGCCCATAAAGACACACTGGGGACAACTGTTCAATCTGCTCTGGAAACTGTAGATGCAAATCTTCAGTGGCTTGAGAAGTATGCTGGAGATATTTCAGCTTGGCTAGCTGATCCTTCCCCAGATGCTGCAAGTTAACTGTCATTCAATCCCATTGTGAGTATTATTATCATTCTGAGTGGATACCTGATAACCAAGTATTGACACTACACACCATCAGAATAACTTCAAACTTCATCATTAACATGGTCATCAGTACTCAATGAAGGTGAGGGGATTTAGGCCTGAATATTCAGTGTAATTGAGGGAATTTGTCTTAATATATGTGTACATAGACAACATAATAAGATTGCAATTAAGCTGCATGTAGGTCAGCTTCCTTTTTAATAATACGTATAGAAGTTTTATGTCCTCTACACTCTTGTATACAACTACAACAGTACATTAGGAGTTCATCTTGTGTGTTGACCATTAGCTACATAAAGCCTTCAGCACAATTACTGTCATATATAAAAATTATACTCACTGTCATGCATGACAATCTGTAGTAAAATTTTATCAAAAGAAATTAAAAAATAAGGGAAGGAAGTGCTGTTCTCTGAGGCTGCTGACAATTTTGAAGGTATTCCGCACTCCTGTCATTCAAGCCAAGTATTCATAATCCCCCTCCTTCAACGAATATCCCTCAACTTGTTGTTCATTAAGGCACATTTCAATATGCTAGAAAAAACAAGAAAACAAGAAGAGTTAAAAAACTAATTACCCGGCCTACAACATCAGCACATAATATGGCACTCTAACAAGGAACATAACAAATGGAACTTTATTTCAGGTACACTCTTTTCTGTTATATTAATAACATAAAATCATGAGCTACTTCTCCCTAAATATTTTAATTTGTGTGTGTGTGTGTGGGGGGGGGGGCATGCTTGCATGCTCATGTGCATGTACATATTACATATTTAAACAGCACATATTATTGGCATGAGTAATTTATTTTGTGAGGGGAGAGGGGTTTAGGGGGTAAGTATTGTGTCACCTCAATTAGGGTGTATATAAAACTGTGCCATGATCCATCTAATCTGAAAACGGTCCCAGTAAATACAATTTCCAGTAACCTGCTATTCAGTTTCATGCTAACATCAATAAAAATTTTTCAAATTTACAACATTATTCTTCGCATAACAGCAGACAATAAGATCTTGTTAACTCATTTTTCTAAACAAGGCATTTTAAAGAATGGTTCGAATATTTTCCAAGGTAGATTCTCTCTTAACACACGTGAAAAAAAACCTGCCATTTGACCGACATAATTCCCATTTGGCATTTTATTAATTTCTATGTGGTTTTTCGTAAAACAAGGTTACAAATCTTGCACCTGCTCTGCCATTTTCTGCACTGATATGCTATACACTGATAGCAGTCACTCAGAATTTCTTCCAGCAAATTAAGGAAACATCAAACCCCAAACAAAACCTTCCTATTAAATTAGGCACATACAAGTACCAAACAAAATCACCAAACCAGTCACTGTAATCATAATATGGTATTATCTTTCACCTCTTTAAGTCTTAGTAGCATGTGGAACAAGGGCAGATCTGAGACATCAGGTGTTCTGATTGAGTAGCGGCATCAGGTGTTGTGATTGAGTAGTGGCATCAGGTGTTCTGATTGAGTAGCAGCAGAACTTCAAATAACATATCACCCACTTATGAGAAGGGTATATCAAGGACCTCAAAACACATCAAAGTTTGTGGTTGAACAGTAAAAAGAAGTCTTAAATTAAGGAACCATGGCTTGTGTAATTGCTGAACATGTCTGTGTTCTACAGAGAGTCTTCCCTAACAAGTATGTAACAAGTACGTGGGGGAGTAAATGTTTTTCATTCATTCATTCACTTTATTTTCTGTATATCCATATACAGGTAAAGTACCAAGGATGTGGAAATTGTCTTGTAGTTGTATAAATATCTGTTAAAAATACAGATGTCAAATGTTTAAATATAATTATAATATAATGGTCACATAGTAATTAACAATTATAATATCAGAACAATTACAGTTAAGATGTGTGAGTTGTTACTAGTATCATACACTATTAACAGGGTTAAAATAATTACAATTAAGATGTGTGTTGTTATCAGTATCATACACCATTAACAGGGTTAAAATAATGTATCAATGAATCAGCCTCTTAGAGTTTATATTCCTCTATCTTCCTTATATTCATAATATTCATTCATTTAGTAGAAAGAATGATGATATAAGAACCTCTTCAATGTGGATTGAAATATTTATGATCATTAGTCAAAGCTTTAACATATTGAGGAAAGTTGTTAAAAACTTTTATACCTGATATATAAGTTCCTTTATTAAATTTTGATAAGTTAGCTATTGGAAGGTGTAAATTATTGTTATTCCTA
>Ga0123354_10007313_pt1 | contig 16594 bp, 13 predicted proteins | sample TergutLab28metaG_2_FD_97872 | JGI IMG/M metagenome (GOLD analysis project Ga0123354, IMG submission 97872) | Labiotermes labralis P4 segment gut microbial communities from Petit-Saut dam, French Guiana - Lab288 P4 | ecosystem: Host-associated > Arthropoda: Insects > Digestive system > Gut ...
CTGAGATGGTTCCCAAGATTCCAAGTTGCCACTACATGCTTCTCATGTAGCCCTCCCGACTTAAATCTAGTAGTAACCAATTTCATGTTTTGTGTACATGTAAAATAACCACTGCCACCGGGTAACAACTCAATTGCAGTAAATAAATAAATAATAATACTTTAAATCGGTACAATTAGTTGTAAAATTATGTAATAATTAAATACCTTTAAGAGTAACGCAGCTTTTAGTCCATTCAGTAGATGCCACAATCTGTTAAGCCCTCGTTTTCGTCATTTTAAACGTTAGAACATGGCAGCCCTAAAATTATACACACATAACTCCAAACACACAAACTGGTATATCACGACCTCTTTCTGCTGGGGTAAATCGGAAAACAGCGTGTGCTTGCGTGGCTTGTTTACTGCGAACCGGTATGACCCTAGGGTCAGAATAAAATTATGTAATATCCAACACAACGCCTAATTTGCCCGTACAGTATCTACTCTATGCAGCAGTGTATTCCACATAATTCAATTTCAGATCATACTTCATTTACACAAAGCTGTTGTAGGTGTGTGTGAATGTATATAGTATCGTTTCACCAGCAGTGACACTACCGCAATTAATCACATGCGTATGCATGGGAGTGTGTCATTTTGAATTCGTAGCACATTTTTTTGCTAGCTCAAAGAGGATGTTGTTGCAGCGACCAAACAGCTAATTGAAGAAGCGAGGTGCAGGACAGACGAAAAGGGTGCGCGAGAGAGTAAGGTGTGTGGCATTACTATTATTTCGCGGGAATGACAACGCACAAAATACAAGCTAGGTACAAGTTCCATTCCTGTAGTAATTACATTAAAGTGTTCCTTTAAATGAGGCTCAAATTCGAAGTGTTGATTACTAATTAACCAGAACAGTCGAAGTTCAAGTATATCCTACTTTGTAATTACTTCTCTAAAACCAACAGTGCCAAAATCGATTACATCGACAGTAACAGAGGAAACATACATTCGTTCACTCGATTATGATCACAGCAATCCTCCGTTACTCCTGCCATGTTACATGCCTGCACGCATATTGTAAAGGCATAAGGATACGTAACGCGAAGGCGAGAAATATAAATATTTCATTTCAGAACTCTTCAAGTTCGCCAAAGTAAGTTTAAATCGAGATACAATATCAATTAACATGCAACAGTTAAGTCAATAGTTACGGAACTGGCCAACAGCTGAGGTACCACCAAATGGTAGTGACTATCTGAAACGCTGTTTATATATTTTATGGCCTACACATCTCGCGGAAAGGTGAAATTAAGTGTAATTAATAAGGGACCAATGGAAAAGTATTTTACGGATTTCGCAGGTAGAGTCACAAAATGCTCATTTCAAATGTCTGTTACAACACTGTAAGCATACAAGTTACCGCATACTCGTTACATATTTAAGATAATAACAATTTAGATGGAAATATACCAAAATGTACACGGCAGAACTGACTCTATGATGGTAACCTACTGTTTCTTCGACTGGTCGTACTGTGACGCCACGCGAAAGGCAGGATGCAAAACTTCGCCAAGTTACTGTGTTACACTCGCAGTTCTGATTAGAGACCGCGACTAACCAAATTCGACCATATCTATTGCAAACCAGGCCATGAAGGCCCAGAGGGGGAGTAGAGGTATAACTATACTCTTTCTTCAACCTCGGAGCTAGACAGGTGTGGGTGGTTAACGCAACGCCCCGGTTAATTTATCCCCGGGAAACAAACCCGTCACCCATTGTGCGGGAGGCTGGGTGAGCCTTAGGGTCGGATTCGATGCCCGGACCGTCCAGTCCGTAAGGCTCTATAACGACTGCGCTATCCGAGCCCACAACATATCAATACTACTACTGTGTTTTCCGGATCAGAAGGAAGTTGGCAAAACCCCCAGTAGTCTAAAACGAGAAAGAGGAAGTGGGGAGCAAGACAGATTGTGTGAGTGCCGAACATAACGTCATATGATACCCAACCACATGACTGTAATTAATCAACCCTACGACAATTCCCTAGACAAATTAATAGACCGAAGGGAGGAAGAAAGATTCGGAGATATTGAGCTGTTTTACGGGCTTGCCATAAAAACGCCCCTGTACCTCTTAGGGCCCAGCTATGTACCATGCAAGCCACACCACCGAAGGATGTGTATGATATCTTGAAGGTACTTACTAAACTTTATACAGTACATTAATCTGTGGTATTTCAGGTTCTCAAAGCGGTGTAGCTAGCTAGAGATTCAAGTTTTCTGGGTCGCTGCACCATGTAGACTGCTACACAGTTAGAAACCTTTCGAAGAATCGTAGTGCCTTCATCTTGAAGAATACGGTGTAACATCACAGCAGACCTGAATTTTTATTTTTGGTACATATTCTTACACATGAAATTTTGTTCACATGACTCACACAACTTTCTGGTGTACACAACATATATTTAGAAAAAACAGTTCAGTAGATTGTAAGGTCTCGAAGCACAGGTAACATTATTCTCCGAAACGTCAGAAATATAGTCTTATGCTACAGGGTGAAATAACAAACATTCACGTCAATTTTACGAGATTTTAGGTCACCCCAGCGGTGCTGATTAAGACTGAAGTCTTCTAAGATTCCATGCCGTGTGGATTGGTAAACAAACCAACGTTTCGGAAGAGGGTAGTGTCCCTATATCTGCGATCAAGCAGTCCAATAAGAGTTCAGTTTTCCACTCGTATTACAATCCCGTTTAACATGGTCAGAAGAACATCTCTTGATCATAATGTGTCAGTATGGAAATGTCATCAAAAGGCTTTATTCTAATCTCCTTCTCTAAGTGAAAGACAAAAACAGAATTTTAACAGTATCATGTGCCTCTGTCACCATTTGAAATTTAAACTACTTATTTTTTTACGAAATTTGGAAGGAATGTTGTGTCATTTACTATCATTCCGTCATAATTTTTAATATCTAAATTAATACAATAATAATAATGGGAAATATAAACTCGAGTGACATGAAACTAGCACCACTTTATCATGGGCCAAGATATTACGTATAACATTGGTAAACGTAAATCAGTCCCGTTACAGGCCTGGAGTGGCCCAGAGGGTTCCAGGAAGTTAAGGTTCCCAGATTTCGTGACAACGGCACAGGATGGTGGTAACGTTGTCAGCCTTACGCACCGGCCGCTTTTACCCCCAGGAAATGCTCCTGGTACTCATTTCTGTTAGAGGCTGAGTCGATCCCAGGGCCATAGTACGATCGGAAGGATTTTATTTCAATGAAAAATTCCAAGGACACCAGCTGGGATAGAACCAGCGACCTTTCGATTTGTAGCACAGCACCTTAACCACTGAGCTACCGCGGTCCCCACGTATAATATTAAATCTGCGAAAAAATGTGAACATATTACAGCTCTCCGTACAGTACAAAATTATAAAATGGCGTCTGACAAAAAAGGAAAACTGTTTACGACTGTAAGTCATCAGAAACTCGAGGGAAAAATTTTGAAATTAATACCACGCGTAATAACGAGCAAAACGTGTATTTGTTTCAAGCAGACAGAACAACTAAAGCAGTGCGTTCTGTGTACTGTTAATGTGATGTACGTGGAAAAACACGACTGCACTAGTAGACATATTCTGAAGGATGAATGACACGTAAACTACATTGTTAGCATAACGTTTCATAAACTCCCCACTGTCATTTTCGCCGTGCTTTTATAAGGTTACTTGTCTAAAGACAAACAGCTTCAACAGTGGTGTTGTAGCTTGCAAGGTGAGTTCTCTGACGATGGAATATGGACTGACTGTATGAGAACTTTAAAATTAAAGTGTGTGGTGCATATTGCCGGAAGTCTGTAGAGAAATAATATACTGTTTCATGCAGAAAACAAACGTACTAGTTCACCAATGAAAGAATGCTCGCCCTTACATTGCAGCATAAAGATTCGGGCAGACATGTTATAATACACAAACACAAACATGAACAAGTCGTGTACTGTTAGCGTGACGTCTGATCCAGAATGAATGGACCCCAGGACAGCGCAGGAATTCATCTGACACCGTGGAGAGCAAAAGGGCAACCCACGCAGGGAGGCGCTCAACGGTAGCAACTGCTGAGTCAGCCTTGATCATCACCAAAATGTGTCTCCATCATCCAGCACGAACAAGGAACACCTTTTTTTCCATCTCTACTTTTTTTCAAGTTTTTGACCTCCTTGACTTTTAGTGCAACATTCTTCTTCTTCTTCTTCTTCTTCTTCTTCTTCTTCTTCTTCTTCTTCTTCTTCGACACGATTACATTGCGAAGCCACCCACACTGCCTAATACTAACAGTCTGTGGCTGTAAAACAAGATAAATTATACACGACATAACTAAATATACAAATTTCAGCCAGTCGTTGAATTACTAAAATGAGGAAATAAAATAAATCAAGCTTCATGACTTATGGCTCACATGTCAGTTTATCATTCGTAAGGGAAGGATGTGACAGCACTGTAACAACTACAGACGCAACATTTCCAATGAGAAGCGTTACAAGCAATTCTACAGAAAGTGTGTTGCAAGGGATTTTGGGCAGGAAGCAGTACTTTTCCAGTTCAAGTTTCCATGCCAGGGCTTCTGTGGATGAAGAGGGTAACGACGGGTCCCACGTTATTTAACGACGTCCTGTCAGGCTAATATGTTGTTATGTTCATATCAGTCTAACCCGGTAAGATCTGAAAGAAACAAGTCATGGTGTGTTTGAAGGCACAATACCGCGTTTGTCTTGATGTATGGGTATGAGGAAAATAAAAGAAAATCATAAGGGTAGTTTTTGTGAAGCCTCAGACGCAAAACAGAGAGCCACCATATACCAGAAACTTCGGCACTCTGGCCAAGTTGCTAGGTTGAAATAATCTGAGCGATCACCGAAATTTCCTTTCGATGTTCTAATCTGTTGGCTTCTCCTTCACAAGTGGAGAATACACAACCATTACAAATCCAATATACAGTAAATAAATCAGTTTGATAGGTTGCATATTCTCTGCATTAATTAAAGGCATAAAATATATTAAAGACTAATAAATGAATTTCAATTTACTGATGTACTTTTATTGTACTGATGGTGAACTACTCGGAACTCAGTAGCACACCATCCAGACTACAACATTTATTTAATGATGCTGAACTCCTCAGAACTCAGTAGTTCACAATTTGGATTACAATATTTATTGTACCGATGAACTACTCAGAACTCAGTAGTTGACCATCCATACTACAATATTTATTGTACTGATGGTGAACTACTCGGAACTCGGTAGTTCAACATCCAAACTACAACATTCATTGCACTGATGGTGAACTACTCGGAACTCAGTAGTTCACCATCCAAACTACAACATTCATTGCACTGATGGTGAACTACTCGGAACTCAGTAGTTCACCATCCAGACTAAAACATCGCCCAACACTCTGGATTATAATTCACCATATATCTGCTGCATATGTCACTCCACACTCTCTAAATAATTCCAATTCCGACATTTTTATAATCAACCGTATTTTACATTGTTACTGAAAAGTTAATTTTAACCAGAAATTATATGATTTTTAATACTGTAGAGTGATTCAGGCACATTTTAATTACAACTGTATTCCTGTTCTCAAAGAAATCACCCTCAATATGGTCACAGGACTGGCCGAAACATGCTGTTAACCATAACACAATAAAAGTACAACAATAAAATTAAAGTTCACTTGTTGGTATTGTAATACTTTTATAAAGTAGACAAAATTTAAGAGGAGATTAGGCAGTTTGGGATGGCGTGTAAGTTCTGTCAGTGTCATTTTCGTTCGACCCTAACCGAACACTTCTTGCCCATCTTTATAAACGGCAAGGAGGATTGTGCAAGTTGTAATGCGGCCGACACATTAATGAGAGTCCATGAGCGGAAAGGTTCCCATTCCCACAGAACTCCTCTCTACAATGACCGTTATGCAAAGCACAGGCATGCCGTCAGGTATCACTCTACCTGCATTTGCCTGATTTCTCAGATAACAGACATTCATTTATTTTATTCATTCATTTATTTACGCCTGTATCAGCAGCTCACCTAAAAGGGGAAATTTCACGAGGCTGGATAAAATTTCACTATGAGTGGCTTCAACGACTTGCACTCCTCGCCAAAATACCATTAAGGTGATAAAATCAGGAAGTGTGACATGGGTGATGTGTATGGCACAAATGGGTGGATCATACAGGATATGCTGGGGAAACGTGAAGAAAATCGATGCTTTCGTAAATCTAGGCGTAAACGGAAGGAAAATATCTTTATGAACGACACCCCGTTTTTTAAATGGAGATTGCGCCAAGTTGTGTACGCGTGGGTCGGTGTATGTCGGCACTTGGAGCGGTGTAGCGGGCAGCATTCGTCTGCTTACGTAGTAGTTGCAAATCATGTGGCTGAGATAGCATGACTTTAAGGTTTGTGGGTCTAGCTCTGAAGTTCGTGACGCAAAATGATGGGGACTCTGTGGATATAACCCTGATATACAGTCGAGTACTTTCCTTAATCTTGAAGCTATACTTTAGTTCCAATAGATTTGTTTTGTTTATCCTACGAAAATATATTCGACCTACTATTGTACTTTGAAATCCACTTATCTTAAAGATCTTAAAAAAAACAGTATAGGAAGAAGTAGCATGGATTAATCTGGCTCATAACAGGTGCAACTGATAGACTCTGGTGAATACACCAATAACCTTACAATTCCGTAAAATACGGGAACTTTCTTGCTTATATGGGTAGACGCCGATTTGTCTGGTTAGCTTATTCATGTCAGGAGCTCCAGACTACATGGCATGGAAATATGAAATGTGATCAGAAATGGCAAAGATATGTACAGCGGTGGAGGCATTCTGCTGGTTTATGTCTGAAGAAGATGAGGAAGAACACGAAAACCTTATTCAGAACTTCCATTCTCCAGGGCTATTGAACCTAGAACCTCCCGAACAAGAAGCAGGAGTGCTAACCATTCACCTGTGACGTCTTCTTGAAGAACTGTCTCCGTGAGTGCGTATCAATAGTACAGATAACAGGTGAGGGTGGCCTTTATTATCGGCGAAATTAGTCCAAGATCTCATAACAGGAGTCACAAATATTTTCATAGGGCATATGTTGTGGGCACCCCCCGCGCCGTGGGGTCTGCGGGGGCCGTATCTGCGCCACCGGAATATGTGTACGTAGTCAATGTAAGAAGTGTAACCTTACAAAGAACTAGTACGTCAGTAGTTCTCGAGATGTCGTTTCCGTGGGAACGAACTTCAAACAAAATATGAGCCTTCTTTGACACTCAGTTTAATCTAAATATTATAGCAAAAGAGGGAACGGAAGTAAGAAACGGTCCGCGCGAGTGGAAGAGTGGAATATACGAAATAATGCAAGCAAATGAAGTCCCAGCGGTGTTACTGGGAAACAGAACTCAGCGGGGTCCTTGTTGGATTCGTTCTACAGCACAGAATTCGCGTCTTTTTGTGATGCGATGCCGTGTCACTGAGTTCCAGACGCTTCGAAAGTAAGAAGTGTCTGCTTCTTCAAGTGTAAAATTCAAGATTCAGGCTACGCCCGCGGACCGTCGGTTGTACTGCTCAGACGTCGTCGTTTACTGACTGACAGACATGAAGTACGCAATGAGTGTCTCAAGAATCCGACAGAGGAAAAGAATACATAAGAATCGTTAATTTAAATCCATTATCTCGAATAAGAGTACGTGTAGGAAATTAATGTTTGTTGGAACGTGCATCATTGTGATAACTGAAGACGCAGACACCTGTCAAATAAGTTTCCTCAGACTGTCTTGCACTCCGTCAAGTTTGCTAGCGATTTACACTTCATATGAACTGTCATAATCACAACACCAAACTCAAGTCCGTCTGAAACAAAACGACAAAGCCCTCTATTCATATCTCGTTACAGCTTACAGAGAGACTGAAGACGCGGTAAGGCAGGCTAGGCCAACACCCCCACCAAACGAGCCCACGAACGCACATACATATTGACATGTCAGAACTGAAAAAGAGATCCTTCCATTGGCAGAACAGACCGCATTCCAATTGCAACCTCTCGTCTGACGTGGTGCATAAATCGTTACTTCAATAACATGTTCTCAGAATACAATACACACAGATGTACAGTACTGTACATCATTATTAACGTTTCAATGTCGTTACTGTAGCGAAAATGTTGAAACTCTGTTACGCCGAAGTCGGATCCTCACAATGAATTATAATCAACGTACGGAAGATTTCCTTTGCAATTCTCCCATTGCACTGCACAAACTTCCTCACACTTTAGAGTTATTTAACATCGAATGTCATATAAACGCAAACAATACAACATGAAACAGTTGTACTCTGTTTAACGCGGCTTGTTAAGCTGATATCAAATAGCACAGATCCACAAATTTTCCAAAGATATAGGAGCTACTCCTAATTCTAGAGGCCGAAAAGCTAACATTAAGGAAGTTCCATCCTGTGAACCGAGAGTTCTGGAGTAACCTGTGAACCTTACCGTTACCTGACGCCTTCTGCTTGGCTCGTATGGACTGATTCACAATTTTGTACGTAAAGAAAAGATCTACGTTAAATGTGTGTCTTTTCTAAACCGTGCACGAAACTCACACTGCACTGTAATCACAGATCTGGACACCTCAAAACTGAGCACACAGAAAGCCTTTTCCTGCTGCGACGCCATCTTGGAAACCGGCCCCGCGGGCCCGCAGTAAGCATAAGAAGCGAACTGCTGGTTGCGCATGAGAAACTTGGACAGTTGCTGCTGCTGACGGTGTACGTTGTGCCCGTGTAGGGTGAGAAATATATTTCTTGTTAACTTTTGAAACCGCACAATTCTTTTGTGTATACCCTGTATATCGGTATGCATAGCCCGCGCCCCAGGGCTGGGAATCGAAGTGTGACATCCCATTCAGAAAGCAGAGTACCGCTCACTGCTGAACATCTGTGGCCAGAAATGGAAATGAATAATCGCATACTCCATGCCGAACGTCTTTTAACTTGGAAGCATTTCAAACACTGGTGTTAACTAACGTACACTCTACAACTTTTGCCTAAAACGTCTAACAATCTAAGAAGAATTCTGTAAGATATTATCATAAATGTATATAAGTTTGCAAGAAAAGTACTTATGCTTGCCATATTTTAATGAAACTTGAATTTTCTCAGCAGATTTTCGCAAAATACTCAAATATCAAATTCAATAAGAATCCGTCCAGCAGAAACCAGAGTTATTGCTTGCGGACGGACAGACAAACATGATGAAGCTGGCAGTCGCTTTTCGCAAATTTGCGAACGCCCCTAAAATGTACTCTAAATTTTGCCTACACAGTGCATTATGGATTAAAAGATCTCCACCTATACAATAATTTACTCCCTAACATCTTCGAGGACGAAGTCTTTGTAACACAGGCATAAAGTTTCTGCCAGGTGCTCAGCCCTTTTCATCCGCAGGCCGCTCAGAAACAAGTGATTTGGCGAAGAACCCCAGAAGGTACTTAACATACCAAAACACAGAAATTAATACCTTTCATTTAAATTTACATTAGACTACGGTGAACTGTACAAGTTCATTAACACTTCAAACGCCTAATTAAATCCCATCTGTCATCTGCTGGCATTATTAGGAGCTCACCATATTCTCCACGTTAGCAGGGTAAGGGTTAATGAACATCAATTCATTTATGGCTTTTCAAATAGAAATTACGTATATTGGGTTAATTCTCAACAGAATCTGATAAAGCTAAATCCTACCAGGACCACAGCTAAGTGCAGAGAGCCACAAACGGCCGAGGGGTCACAAGACGCCTACCACTCATTTAGAAAGGTTGTTGCTTGTACCTTATAACTTTCGAAGACTAACCTTTAACTTCATTCTTCATCAATACTGTCAATTTATTAACACAATGTCGAAGTTTCAGAAAAGAACGGTCATGATTGTATTTCGAAGTCAATATTCAACTATCCGCAGATTGTGACAACAACACAGTCTTACTCGGTTACAGCGGGGAACGGTTTCTTCACCACAATTTGTGGCGGTACATAGGGTTTTGATTGTACACCAAAACTTGGGGACGCTAAAAATGTCTGAACGAACCTTTCGAAACATGAGTTTCACGCAGAAAATAATTACGAATTCGGTTATTACATCACTGTCTCACCTATACATAGAAGAATTTATTCAAAATGACGGTAAATTACCGATGAATGCAGGCTTCGAATACATACGATAAAAGCTCCCGCGACAACTATGCTCTGATTCTGGGCTCAGGAATACATCACGAAAAATTTAATGTAAAAATAATTATATGTGTTAAATGTCTTGTGTGTGTGTGTGTTGGGGGGGGGGGGGCTCAGAATATATCGACATTTCAGATAAATATTTTACCGCCATCTCTCCACCCACTGAACCCCATCCCCTTTTCCATTAAGTTACTTTAATTGGCCATAGACTTAACAAACGTTTATATTATCATGTCAGGCTGCCTGTCTCTCCGAAAATCGGGCGTCAACGTACATAATTACAGGTGTCAAAACCCAGAATACTGCAATGTAAATATATTAAAGTTTTAAGTGCCACTTTCCCTTGAACACTGTGTACTGAACAGTATACTGTTCAAACAACTGCACAGTATTTTGAGAAGTTCCACATGTGACACATTGCTTTAGACCAAAAGTGTACAACCGTAAAATCCTCCACATACATGCACAGTGGAGTAGGCAGCAGAGTGAAAAACGGATAAACACGGTAAGCGGTGAATCATTAAAACAAATGGACATTCCTGGTGCGGCGTTTGAATTTACACAGAGCACAGAGTGCAGTATGCCTGAGCTCTGACATTACCGTACATGTATACCAGTACAACGGCACAGCTTGCACGGGCGATGATTGTCAGTTATCACCGACACAGTCCTCTTCTCTCTTCTCTCTGTTCGGTAATCTTATAAAATTCCTAGCAGCGACGGTGCAGAATAACAATACGAAAGACCAATAATGAAAGCTTTACCTCTAGTGGAAAGCGTCATAACGAGACAAGAAAAATAATTTGATTTCCTTCATCTCCTATTTCTGACCAGTCATGTTCTAAAATCCTATCTAGCGAGGGTGAAAATATCAACAGGACGAAATCCCGAACGAAAGCGCGGATCTGAGGGCGGAAAACGAACTAATTGCATTTCTTTCCTCTCGTTTTTGTTTGGACATTTTCTAAAATCTTGTCCTTTGTGGGTGGATAGTATCAATTGCGAGGAACACTAATTGACACTTTACCCTTCCCAACTCACTATTCGACATATGCTACGTGGACGCCTTCATGCCCACTGGTAACCATATGTACCACCTAGTGGAAACTGTATGTATTTTGTAACACAGTCCAATTCTTGTTTCGAAACTTTTCTCGTCATCAATACCGATTACTTCCCTGTGCATCATCAACAGATGGTATTTATAACGGATAATGACTACGTAATTTGTGAAATTATGAATGAACGTTTATATGCAATGGCATTATTTTATCTGACCAATACTGTATGTCACTTCCTGTCGGCTTACTTACCGTTCAAACGCTGCCTACTCAACGATCCGACCACGCGCGAGTTGGAATACTGTCGGTGACAAACAGCGCTGGTTACACATAATTACAGCCCTGTGCAATTCATAAGCACGGCAGTCCTCGCCGTTTTAAACATAAGCAAAATGTACGGTACGACATGACTGGCTCATCAATGAAGAGAGATTACCACACCACTGTGTTAGTCAAGTGCGTTAAGACCATGAAATTATGCAGCCTCAATAATTTTCCAGCCACGATAGCTAGAAATATGAACTGATACAACTCTTAATTATAACAATTCCACTTCTTCTTTTTTTCATTCAACAAAAAAAAAATGCTGAACAGACATAAACTTGCCTATAACGAAACTGCAAGAGAACAAAATGTTTTCCGTTGCAGGAAAGTCCCTTGTAATACAGACACCTGAAGTTTGGATCCCAGGGACTGTAAAAGTTTTCCGCCAAAGACAGGTTGCCGTTACAGCCAAGTTCCGTTTTAGATAGGTTTCAATTCGTAATGCTTAAATGTAATTGAACCCAAAAATAAAGCAGGCGAAAACCTGTTATAATAACCGGAAACAATTCCACAGTACCGCTACCACAAACCAACAATAAAGCAGCAGAAAACCAATTATAATAACCGGCGACAGTTTATGAGGACCACCACGACGGTCACAAATTATAATGACCGCTCTGTTCTTTACCGCAACACCAATTCGCAGTGCTCGCTGGCGTTGAGTTCTGTTATTTACAGTTGTACTGCGAGTATGACGGAGTGCTACGTCTCAGAGGAAACGATAATGAGTTTAATTATGATCTCTTTATTACACACTGTATACAGAAAGAGTAGTTAGAGCTAAAAAGTTCCATTTTAAGCAAACCTTCCGGGTACGCAATGACACTGTCCATGACTTAATAGTTCCTACTACTTAAGGTACGCAGCTACCAGAATTACAGCACTATTATGCACTTTATATGTGAAGTGACGAATCACCATGTAACAGCAGAAAGACATGTCTGCAGACGTTTCTATGTTCACCACAGGGCTGTCACATCATCATCATCATCATTTAGTCTGTCTTACGACAGTCCACTGCGAATTCGCCATAGAATGCAATTTAGTGCTGCCTCACAATTTTAACTATCTTCTCGTTTCCTTAAGGTCATGCAGTAGCTGCTTACATTTTCTTCCTCGTTTTCCATTCCCTTCTATCTTCCCTTCAATAACGTATTTCAGAAGACGGTTCTTACGCAAAATGTGAGGTATTCAGTTCCTTCGTTTTACTGTATGCCGACTGGTCCTTTCTACCTAGACTGTTTCTCAGTAACGTCAGGAAACTGAGCCAGAGAAATGTGCGTAGCCGTACGGAATGTCTTAATGCCTGGCGATAAGGACCTGGTGTGAATGACTCTGAACAGGTGACGTCGGCAAATTGTTTCAGTCTTCGCAGTTCTCCACGCTGAGCAATGGACTCTCGGCAATTAATGGTGTAGAGGATATTCTCGCAAGGGAGGGGAACGCAAACAAATACTGAATATTCACAGAGAATACTTTAATCAAAGTAAAATTCGATTTACACTTTCACACAGCATTATCACAAAATAATATACATTACTTTTAACTTTGCTTCATAATAAGCCTGCCTTCCGTTTCTACCAGCTTTATGTGGAGCCTGTAAGAATGAAGCCCGGTAGTTCATGCCGTGTTGCATTTCGCTGAACAAGCGCTGGACTTCCTGTATTACCTGCCTAAAAGTAGGGTAAAGGTAAAGCAGTCCCATTACAGGCCTGGACAGGCCCAGAGGGTTCCAGGAAGTTAAGGTTCCCAGATTTCGTAACAACGGCACGGGGTGGTGGTAGGTTGTCGGCCTTACGCACCGGCCGCCTTTACCCCTAGGAAATACTCCTGGTACTCATTTTTGTTAGAGGCTGAGTCGACCCCAGGGCCATAGTGCGATCGGAAGGATTTTACAATATGTCAATGAAAAATCCACTGACACCAGCTGGGATCGAACCAGAGACCTTCCGATTTGTAGCACAGCGCCTCAACCACTGTGCTACCGCGGTCCCCCCTAAAAGTAGGGTAGGAGGGAGAATAATTAATAGTCGTGTTAAACGGAGTATAATAATCGCCCATCCAGTGGGTATTACTGTTGTGTATGTCACTGCATTATTGACACCGAGTTTCTGGTAGACAGTTCAAGGATTTATGCTGTTACAAGAAAAACAAAGGACGAAGGGTTTGGATGCCCTGTCGTCTAATCAACATATCAAGCAAGTTAGCCCAGTGGAACGGTCAAAAAGCTGGCTTGCAAGAATGCGGGTACATCAACCGAATCAATTCCTAACGAATCGAATGGAGCCTGAAACTAACAAGCGACAAAGTCGGGCCCTTCTCTATGCACACGTTTGCTACGTAAACTCTGCCTGTCACACTACCTCAACAGTGGATCGAGAGGTGTTCCACCCTGTTACCTCTATGTGAGGGGTGCCCCTTCTGCCCTAAACACAGGAGCAGTAGTACTCTGAAAGGTTGGTAATAATGTACAAACTTCACGGCGTCACCCTCAAAAGGACATTATCTTACAATTTTATACAAGCAATTAATATGCCCATATTTCATATACACAGACCAATACCATAAACAGAAACAACACAGGGTATTGTTTTCAACTTCCTTCCTGAAGAATTTCGTGTAATTTATAAACTCGAACGGTTTCAGTGCGTACAAATAAAAAAAAAACATAACCTAAAATATTACAGACGAGTGTGGCATAACAACGTAGTGCTTCTTACTGGCAGTCGCTTTCAATTAAATCTCTACTATATTAGTTAATATAAACAACGGCCCAGTTCCAGTGGCCGCGCGGACTAAGGTGTGGGTCTGCGGCCGCTCTATTGGCGCAGGAATATCTGCAGCCGCTCGCTTGGTGCGGTCTGCGGGTTCAAATCCCGAAGGGAATATGGATGTCTGTCTCTTGTGAGTGTCGTGTGTTGTCAGGTAGAGGTCTCTGCGTCGGGCTGATCACTCGTCCAGAGGGATCCTACCGAGTGTGGTGTGTCTGAGTGTGATCGTGAAGCCTCGATAAACGAGGCCCTGGCCCACTAGGGGCTGTTTCGTCACGAATATATATACCACGATCAATCCGCCGTAACAAATGAGCTCCTTTTAACACGAGATTTTTTATCTGGGCCCTTAGTTTGTCTGGCCTGTATCGCAGGACACTATACAAACCGCTGCGCATGGCTCACTGACGCCCCAGTCTATGAATTTCCCAAGGGTACACAGTTCCGTTCCAAGTAAGACATATTTACCTGACTTTTTCACTGATTAGACAAACTTCTTAACAGGATCGTTTATTAATGAAATTCTTCTGCTTCCTGCACATAGTATAAACCATAACAGCTGATTGGAAATCCTGAAACGTGTATTTTTTTATGCAACTTGCCAACACTTTTCAATTTAAATAAAATTAACAGCAAATCTGTCGCTGTTAAATGAGCCGTACAGATTTATACATATATATATATATATATATATATATATATACCACGTCCTTATTTTACGCCCTAATTGCGTCCCTGAAAACGTGGTCTCAAATAAAAAAGACGGAAAAAAGACATTCCCGTACGACAAAAGGACTCAAATAAATGAAATAATAACCAACTGGCGTTAAACCGAAAATTAGAGAGTGCAAGTTAAGAAACGGTGTAAACTGGCAAGGGACGTTAGGGAAAAAAGGCATAAAATAAAAGGGAGTAAAAGAAGGCCTTCGTGGACTGAGATTTATTGTTCTCACTGCAGTGAATACGAAGTCAACCATTTGTATGGACGTGATGTCAGATAATTTGGTGCAGTTGTACAGACACTTCAGCTGATGATAGAGGCAGCAAGTTTCTCTCACACGGTGGTACACTCACACCAGGATGTGACGTCACATCCCAGACAACTGAAATATCAAGACTACGAAACAGCAAAACGGGAGGCCTTGGACTGCACTAGTCTGATAAGTACCACTGATAGAATCGTATGGCAAATCCGTTTGGTTAATTACGCATAACTTGACGATGCTGTATATATTGCCAGAGGTGTGGCTCCAGTAATTCTTAATCTAGGAACTGTATGGTGTTGAGTGGTCAGTAGCATGTCCTGACCGCTTTAGGCCCAAGGAAAGAGCCCCGTACCATTTAGATAGGAGATGCGGTGCAACTCACCAACTTATCATAACCACGGCGAAAAGAAACGCCCTCTTTTGCTTAGCAGAAACAGAAATCCGATTGTCAGTGACCGAGCAGTGCTGGCTGGTATTTGAACAAGAACAGCATTACAAGAGTTAAATTAATTTACCATTAAAAGTAAAAGAATAAGAGCAGCATTACAAGAGGTGAATTAATTTACAATTGGAAGTAACACTATCAAGTCATCAGAGTACAATCTGTAATGGATTCAAATAAGCAGACACAAGAGACGTTTTACCAGGATGGTCCAACTGCAGACTTGCGGGTTGACTGTTTTGTGGTCCAGGAAAAGTTGTGCAATAAATTAAGTTACATTACGGAAGTATTTTAGGGACATTTTGATAAGCATCAGAGACTCCGTAGTTACATTGTGCTATACGGACAGTAACTGGCACAACACCATGACACGTCCGTAGTCTCTGCCGATCAGCACGTACCAGTTTTCCATGTCCTGCTACTAAGAACTTTGCTGTCATATTTAAAATTAGCGGAACCATTTTATCGTCTACGAACTGGGCGTTTTAAACCCCAAGGTTCTGTGGGGCTAACAGCCATTTTTTAAACTCGTGCTACAGCAGTGTTTAAGAAAAACATGCGAAGCTTTCAGGCCACGTAACATCAGAATTTTTAATAATATATAATAATATTTATTTACTGCAATTGGGTTTTCACCCGGTGGCAGTCGTTTTTAACACATATACAAGAACTTGAAGCTGTACTACTAAATTTACATCGGGAGGGATACATGAGAAGCATGTA
>Ga0123354_10007314_pt1 | contig 16593 bp, 16 predicted proteins | sample TergutLab28metaG_2_FD_97872 | JGI IMG/M metagenome (GOLD analysis project Ga0123354, IMG submission 97872) | Labiotermes labralis P4 segment gut microbial communities from Petit-Saut dam, French Guiana - Lab288 P4 | ecosystem: Host-associated > Arthropoda: Insects > Digestive system > Gut ...
ACTCGATGGCGTCGGCGCTGAACAGGTTGAAGAACACGCCGCTGGCCTCGCGCTGCTCGGCCCGCACGACGCGCGCCTCGGGCAGGAAAGTCACCACCGTGTCGTTGCGCAGGAAGGTCGAACGCGGCGCGCCCGACAGGGTGTCCACGCGCTCCAGCTGCACGCCGCCATCGCGCACGTGCCAGATGCGGGCGCTGGACAGGGCGCCGTTCATCGACGAGACCACGAAGGTGCCCACGTACGACGGCACTTGCGACGCCTGTAGGCGCACCAGCCATTCGTTGACGCTGCGCTCCTGTGGCCCCACGGACGGTCCGAAGGACGCGGTCTGCGCGCCGGCCAGACCGAACGCGCTAGCGCAGCACGCCAGCATCGCGCGGCGCAAGCCGCGCAGCCAGCGGCCCGCGTCGGACGCGGCCGCCACCGGCCTGGCCAGGGACGCGCCCATCAACGCCCGGCCCCTTGGAAGGTGGCGTTGCGCAAGAAGCCGGCGGTGTTGCCCAGCGCGGACGCGCCGGACGCGGCGCGGTGCGCCGCCAGCAACTCGTCGAGCCGCGGGTCGCGCAGCATGACGGGCGCCGCATCATCTTCCGCCGGCGCGGCATGGCTCGTCAGCGCCGCCATCTGAAGGGCGCCCGCGCCAGACGCCTGCACGGACGGCATCGACGCCGCCTCGCGCTCAACCATGGCCACGCGCACGCCCGGCGCCTGCGCCAGTTGCGGACCGGCGGGCGCCAGGCCCAGGCCGCCCAGCGTGGCCCAGCCGACGGCGGCCACCGCCGCCAGCGACGCCAGACCGGCCACCAGCTTCCAGCGGAACACGCCGTCGTTGGCCGCTGGCCGGCCCATATCCAGCGCCGTGACGACGGGCGCGGGCTGCGACGGCGCGTCCCGGCGGCGCATGACCTGCCCGGCCAGCCCCAGATCGTGGCGACCCCGCGCCAGATCCGCCGAACGCAGCACGTCGCCCACCAAGTGGTAGGCCAGCCAGTTTTGGCGCGCTTCGTCCGTCTCCATGCCGCGCAGGGCGTCCGACAACTCGGCGCCGCGCAATTGCCCGTCCATCAAGGCGGAAATGGTTTCGCGATCCATACAAATATTCTGCGTGTTCATGTTCTTCACCGTCGTCTCCCCCTCGCTTGCCTCTACCAACGCTTGCCCGCCTGGTGGCTCAGCAAAGGCTTGACCTTGGCCGAAATGGCGTCGCGCGCCCGAAAAATGCGGGATCGCACGGTGCCGATGGGGCAATTCATGATTTGCGCAATCTCTTCATAGCTGAGACCTTCGATCTCACGCAATGTAACTGCCTGACGCAAATCTTCGGGCAATGCCGCCACCGCCGCGTTGACGGCGTCCGCAATTTCACGCGCCGCCAACTCTGTTTCGGGGGTGGACTCGGAGATTAGTTCATTTTCGTGGCGGGAAGTTTCATCGCCGTCGTCGGTCGAATGTAACGCCGTCTCGGTCACCAAGATGTCGCGCTTGAGCTCCATCAAGGCTTTTTTGGCCGTATTGACCGCGATGCGGTACAGCCAGGTGTAAAACTGCGCGTCGCCGCGAAATTGGTGCAGCGCGCGCCAGGCGCGCACGAAGGTTTCCTGGGCGATGTCCGGCACCAGATCGACGTCGCGCACCATGCGCCCGATCAGCCGCTCGATGCGGCGCTGGTATTTAATGACCAGCAATTCGAACGCCCGCTGATCGCCAGCGACGGCGCGCTCGACCAGCAGTCGGTCGCTGTCGTTGGGGGTGTCGGCGGAAGGCTGGTCGGACACGGTATGGTGCAAGAAACGACGCGCCCGGCGTCAGGCGCGCTCTGGCGCCGCCCCTTCGGCGGTGGCGGACGGGGCTGAAGCATAAAGCGCACAGCGCAGCAGGTGCCAGCGCGCCGGATCGCGCGCGCGTTCGGCCCACAGCCAGGTGCGGCGGCGGGCGGCGGGCTGTTCGAGGCTGAGCAGCAGGGCGCGTTGCAGGTCCATCCGCGCGTGCAGCCGCGCCTGCTCGCCGCCGTCATGGTCGTCTGGCTTCAGGCGCCAGCGCTCGCCGTCCCACAGCAGCGTGCGCGCGCGCTGGCCGCGCCAGAACACCAGGCACCCCAGCCCGGAGACGACGACGGCGGCCAGCAGCCCCCCGGCGGCCAAGCTTGGCCCGGGCAGCGCCAGGACCGAAACCAGCGCCCCCGAGACCGCCGCCGCGCCGGCCAGCCACAGACCGCCCAGCGCCCAGGCCAGCCGCGGCGTGCGGCCGACCGGGTAGGTCACGGGAGGAGCGTCGCGATCGTGCATCAAAAAAGGCCAGTCGGAGCCGGCCTGACAAGCGGCCGTGCCTGCGGCCGCAGAACCTGTTCAGTGTCTCACATCCGTTTGAACACCAGCGAACCGTTGGTGCCGCCGAAGCCGTAGTTGTTCTTCAGCGCGACGTCGATCTTCAGATCGCGCGCCTGGTTGGCGCAGTAATCCAGATCGCAGTTCGGATCCTGGTTGAAGATGTTGATGGTGGGCGGCGCCTTCTGGTCGCGCACGGCCAGAATGGTGAACACGCTCTCCACCCCGCCGGCGGCGCCCAGCAGGTGGCCGGTCATCGACTTGGTGGAGCTGATCACCGTGCGCTTGGCATGATCGCCCAGCGCAGCCTTGATGGCGTTGGACTCGTTGGCATCGCCCAGCGGCGTGGAAGTGCCGTGGGCGTTGACGTAGTCCACCTGCGCGGGATCGACACCGGCGTCGCGCAACGCGGCCACCATGGCGCGGCGCGGGCCGTCCATGCTGGGCGCGGTCATGTGACCGGCGTCGGCGCTCATGCCGAAGCCGGCGACCTCGGCGTAGATCTTGGCGCCGCGCGCCTTGGCGTGCTCGTATTCTTCCAGCACCACGATGCCGGCGCCCTCGCCCAGCACGAAGCCGTCGCGATCCTTGTCCCAGGGGCGCGAGGCGGTCTTGGGATCGTCGTTGCGCGTGGACAGCGCCCGCATGGACGCGAAGCCGCCCACGCCCAGCGGCGACACCGTGGATTCGGCGCCGCCAGCCACCATCACGTCGGCGTCGCCATACATGATGATGCGCGCCGCCTCGCCGATGCAATGCAGGCCGGAGGTGCAGGCAGTGACGATCGACAGGTTCGGCCCCTTGAAGCCAAACTTCATCGACACCTGCCCCGCCACCATGTTGACCAGCGAGGCCGGCACGAAGAACGGGGAAATGCGCCGCGGTCCGCGCGCCGCCCACTCGCCGTGCGTCTCCTCGATCATCGGCAGACCGCCGATGCCCGAGCCGATAACACAGCCGATGCGCGTGGCCAGCTCTTCGTCCAGCGCCTCGCCCAGGGGCAGGCCGGCATCGCGCGCCGCCTCGGCGGCGGCGACGATGCCGTAGTGGATGAAGGTGTCCATCGTGCGCGCCTCTTTCGACGAGATGTGCGGCGAGATGTCCAGCCCGCGCACCTCGCCGGCGATGCGGCAGGCAAACAGGCTGGCGTCAAAGCGCGTGATGGTGTCGATGCCCGACCGGCCCGCAAGTGCATTGGCCCAGCTTTCAGCCACCGTGTTACCGATGGGACTGACGCAACCCAAACCCGTGACAACTACGCGGCGTCGAGTCATCGTGCGTCAAGCCTTCTTGCTGAGGGCGTAATCGATGGCGGCCTGCACCGTGGTGATCTTCTCGGCGTCCTCGTCCGGAATCTCGATGCCGAATTCGTCTTCCAGCGCCATCACCAGTTCGACCGTGTCCAGCGAGTCGGCACCCAAGTCGGCGACGAAGGCCTTCTCGTTGGTGACCTGGGACTCTTCCACGCCGAGCTGCTCGGCGATGATTTTCTTGACACGTGCTTCGATATCGCTCATGGGTTCCCTCTGAGGGTAATTAAAAGAGATGAGATTTTAGCCGCGCTCGCGCGGTCTATTTGTACTATTTGTCATGCCAAGGCCCTGACGGGCCGGCACGGGCGCTCAATTCATGTACATGCCGCCGTTGACGTGCAGCTGTTCGCCGGTGACGTAGCCCGCCTGCGGACTGGCTAGATAGGCCACGGCGTGCGCGATGTCGGACGGCTCGCCCAGGCGGCCCAGCGGGATCTGGCCGGCCAGCGTTTTCTGCTGCTCGTCGCCCAGCGCGGCGGTCATGTCGGTGGCGATGAAGCCCGGCGCGACGCAGTTGACGGTAATGCCGCGGCTGCCCAGCTCGCGCGCCAGCGCGCGCGTCATGCCGGCCACGCCGGCCTTGGCGGCGGCGTAGTTGGCTTGGCCGGGATTGCCGGAGGCGCCGACCACGCTGGTGACGCTGACGATGCGGCCATAGCGCTGCTTCATCATCGGGCGCATGACGGCGCGGCATAGGCGGAACACCGCCTTCAGGTTGGTGTCCAGCACCGCGTCCCAGTCGCTGTCTTTCATGCGCATGGCCAGTTGGTCGCGCGTGATGCCGGCGTTGTTGACCAGGATGTGCAACGCGCCGTGTTCCTTGACGATGGACTCCACCAGCGCCTCGGCGGCGGCGGCGTCGTTGACGTCCAGCCGCACGCCGCGGCAGCCCGCGTAGCCGGCCAGCGCGGCGCCGATGCGGCCCGCGCCCTCGTCGGTGGTGGCGGTGCCGATCACCTTCACGCCGCGCCGCGCCAGCTCCAGCGCAATGGCGGCGCCGATGCCGCGCGTCGCGCCGGTCACCAGGGCGACCTGGTCCGCGTAGTTCATTTCAGCCATGTTTTCCGTTTTCCAGTGGAGTCAGTTCAGCAGCGCCTTGACCTCGGCCAGCGTGGCCGGGTCGTACAGCGCCGCGCCGGCCAGATCGGCGTCGATGCGCTTGGTCATGCCCGTCAGCACCTTGCCGGGGCCGCATTCGATCACCAGGTCGATGCCTAGGCCCTTGATCTTGCGCACGCATTCCACCCAGCGCACCGAGCCGAACGCCTGGCGATAGAGGGCGTCACGGATGCGGGCCGGATCGCTTTCCAGCGCCACATCGATGTTGTTGACCACCGGAATCTTCGGCGCCTGGAGGTCCACCGCCTGCAGGGCCAGCTTCAACTGCTCGGCGGCCGGCTTCATCAGGCTGGAGTGGAACGGCGCCGACACCGGCAGCGGCAACGCGCGCTTGGCGCCCAGGCCCTTGAGCACTTCGCAGGCCTTGTCCACCGCGGCCTTGCTGCCGGCGATCACGGTCTGCACCGGATCATTGAAGTTGACGGCCTCGACCACTTCGGCGCTGCCCTGCCCCAGGGCCGCCGTGACTTCGGCGCAACCGGCCATGACTTTCTGGGCATCGAGCCCGAGGATGGCTGCCATGGCACCGGCGCCGACGGGCACCGCCTGCTGCATGGCGGCGGCGCGCAGGCGCACCAGCGGCACGGCCTGGGCCAGCGTCAGCGCCTCGGCGGCGACCAGGGCGGAATACTCGCCCAGCGAGTGTCCGGCCAGCGCCGCCGGCAGCGCCCCGCCCTCGGCCCGCCAAGCGCGCCAGCAGGCCACGCCAGCCACCAGCATCACCGGCTGGGTGTTGGTGGTCAGGGCCAGCGTTTCCTTGGGGCCAGCGGCGATCAGCGCGGCCACGTCCTCGCCCAGGGCGGCGGAAGCTTCGGCCAGCGTCTGGCGCACTGCCGGGTGCTCGCCCCAGGCGTCGAGCATGCCGACCGCCTGCGAGCCTTGGCCGGGAAAGACGAATGCAAAGGGTTTCATGGTTCAGGTCAAAAAATCAAGCCACAAAAACGGCTTCAGTGCTTATCCCGCCCTCTCCCCGGCCCCTCGCCCGCTTGTGGGAGAGGGGCCGGGGGAGAGGCTAAGCGCGTCACTCAAAACCGAGCTCAAAGCTACATCACCAGCAGCACCGCGCCCCAGGTGAAGCCGCCGCCCACGCCTTCGAGCAGCACGGTCTGGCCCGGGCGCACCTGGCCGCCGCGCACGCCGTGGTCCAGCGCCAGCGGGATCGAGGCGGCGGAGGTGTTGCCGTGGTCGTGCACGGTGACCACCACTTTTTCGGGCGGCACGCGCAACTTGCGCGCGGTGCTCTGCATGATACGGATGTTGGCCTGGTGCGGAATCAGCCAGTCGATGTCCGCCTCCTGCTTTCCAGCCTTGGCCAGCACGGCGCGGGCGGATTTTTCCAGCAGGCCCACGGCCAGCTTGAACACCGCCTGCCCGTCCATCTTGAGCAGCGGATCGCCCAGCACCTGCCCACCGGACACGCCGCCCGGCACGCACAGGATGTCGACGTGCTTGCCGTCGGCGTGCAGGTCGGTCGCCAGAATGCCCGGCGCGTCGCTGGCCTCCAGCACCACCGCGCCGGCGCCGTCGCCGAACAGCACGCAGGTGCCGCGGTCGTTGAAGTCGAGCAAGCGGCTGAACACTTCGGCGCCGATGACCAGCGCCTTGCGGGCGACGCCGCGAGCGATCATGGCGTCGGCCACCGTCAGCGCGTAGATGAAACCGCTGCACACGGCCTGCACGTCGAACGCCGGGCAGCCGGCCAGCGCGGCGCCGCCGTAGGACTGCGACAGCTTGTGCTGCACGATAGCGGCGGTGGACGGAAACACCATGTCCGGCGTGGAGGTGGCGACGATGATCAGGTCGATCTCGCCCGGCTGGATGCCCGCCGCCTCGATGGCCGCGCGCGCCGCCGGCACGGCCAGGTCGCTGGCGGCCACGCCGGGGGCGGCGAAATGACGCGCCCGGATGCCGGTGCGCTCGACGATCCAGGCATCCGAGGTCTCGACGCCACGCGCCGCCAGATCGGCCACCATGTCGTCGTTGGTCACGCGGCGCGGCGGCAGGTAGCTGCCGGTGCCAGTAATGCGGGAATAGCGTTGTGTCATCGAACGTCTTGTTGAATTTTCAAGGCGCGCCGCACCTTGCGTGCGACGCGATCAGCCTGCCTCCGGGCCGCGCGCCATCGCTGGCGCGCAAAGCAGGGGCGCCGCGCGCGCAATGCGCGCCTGCACCCGTGCCAACAAATGGTTACGGGCCGCATCATAAGCGCGGGCCAGCGCCTGCTCGAACGCCAGCACGTCCGCCGAGCCGTGACTCTTGAACACCAGCCCGCGCAGCCCCAGCAGCGCGGCGCCGTTGTAGCGACGGTGGTCCATGCGCTTTTTCAGCGCCCGCAGCACCGGGTAGGACACGGCGGCGGCCAGCTTGGTGAACAGGTTGCGCGAAAACTCCTCGCGCATGAACTGGCCGATCATCGTCGCCAGCCCTTCGGTGGTCTTGAGGGCCACGTTGCCGACGAAACCGTCGCACACCACGATGTCGGCGCTGCCCTTGAAAATGTCGTTGCCCTCGACGTTGCCGATGAAGTTCAGCTCGCCCGCCGAGGCGGCGGCGCGCAGCAACTCGCCGGCGCGCTTGATCTCGTCGCTGCCCTTGATGATTTCCTCGCCGATGTTGAGCAGGCCGACCGTCGGCTCCTCGTCGCCCTTGAGCACCGACACCAGCGCCGAGCCCATGACGGCAAATTGCAGCAGGTGCTCGGCGGTGCAATCGACGTTGGCGCCCAGATCCAGCACCGTGGTGGCGCCGCCGCGGGCGTTGGGCAGCTGGGTGGCGATGGCGGGCCGTTCGATGCCTTCCAACGTCTTGAGCAGGTAGCGCGCGATCGCCATCAGCGCGCCGGTGTTGCCCGCCGACAGCGCGGCCTGCGCGGCGCCGGCCTTGACTTGCTCGATGGCCACGCGCATGGAAGAGTCCTTCTTCTTGCGCAACGCCACCTCCACCGCGTCGTCCATGCCCACCACTTCGCTGGCCGGCACGACGCGCGCGCGCTTGTGGCTGAAGCCGCCCAGCGCCCGAGACTGGCCGATCAGCAGCAGCTCGGCATCGGGATGGGCGTCCAGAAACTGGCGGCAGGCAGGCAAGGTCACCACGGGACCGTGGTCGCCACCCATGCAATCAACAGCCAGAACGATCATGCAAGCACCGTGTGAAAACCGGGCAGCGGCCCGATCGGATCAGATGAAAGAAACAACGACGAAAACCTCGGCCAGAAACGACAAAGGCCCGAAGCTGCGCGAACGCAGCGTCGGGCCCGGCAAGTATAGGACGGGGCGCGCTTGTTGGCGCTGGACGCCCCGACCCGTGCGCGAGCTGACGCGAAAAGATCAGGCCTCGGCCTTGGCCTTGAGGACCTGGCGGCCGCGGTAAAAGCCGTTCGGGCTGATGTGGTGACGCAGGTGCGTTTCGCCCGTGGTCGGCTCGACGGCGATGCCAGGCGCCTGCAGGGCGTTGTGCGAACGGTGCATGCCGCGCTTGGACGGCGACTTCTTGTTTTGCTGAACGGCCATGAGGGGGCTCCTTCAAAAAAATTTCGGTGGGATACCCGCCGTCCCTGACCTGGCAGGGGGCGTGGCGAAAAATACGATCGGCCCGTTTACGGGCGTAACTTGAGATTATAGCCTGAAAAACGTCGACGAGGATCCATCAACCCGGCTGGCGGCTCTTGAGCGCCGCCAGCGCGGCAAAGGGCTGGGCCTTTTCGGCCCCGGCGGCGTCGAACCCCTGGTCCTGCACGGACAGCTTGACCTCGCCCGGGCAGCGTTCGTGGCGCGGCACCAGCGGCAGGGCCATGAGCAGTTCGTCCTCGATCAGCGCGTGCAGATCCAGCGCCGCGGTCAGCTCCAGCACGTCGTCTTCCGACCCGTCGTCCAGCGCGGCGGCAACGGCTTCGCCGGTCACGAAGACCAGGTGGCGGTCGATGCGCAGCGGCGTGACCACCGCCGTCATGCAGCGCTGGCAGGTCAGGGGCAGATCGGCCTGCACGCGCAGGTGCAGCGCCGGGCGGACGCCGCCATCGGCGGCGCTGCGGTACTCGCCCTGCGCCTGCCAGGTGATGGTCCCATCGGTCAGCGGCACGCTCAGGTCGTGCGCCAGCCGCGCATAGTGGTGCAGCGGGTCGCGGCCTTCCAGCGTCTCCCGCGCCTGGGCGAACGCCGCAACGTCGAGCCGGCTGGATTGAAAAGTGTTGTGCATCGATTCAGTGTAATGGCAAGCCGAGCCCGCCGATCACGCGCGACTTGGCCTGGCGCGGCATCCGCACGACCCGGCATGCTCAAAGCGCGCTGACCGTCGAAGCGCGCATCACCGCTTCAAAAATTGTAGCGCAGGCCCACGGCAAGGAAGTTGGAGCCGACCCGTCGCGGCGCAATCAGGCCGTACATGCCGCTGCGATGCTGCACGCGCATCGACAGAGAAAGCTCCGGCAGCGCGGCCACGCTCCACTCCAGTTCCATGAAGCCTGAGAACTGGGTGCGGTAGTGCTTGTTCGGGTTGCCGGCCGGCCCGTCTTCGTACGTGGGCGTGCCAAAAGCGTGCGACAGGCCGCCGCCGGTGCCGAAGTTCACGCGCACCGGGCCCAGTTCCAGGTTGGGCGTGCGCAGAAAGTAGGTGGCGCCCAGTTCGGTGTTGTCCTGCAAGCCGTGGTGCTGCATGAAGATCACTTCGTAGCCGTGACGCAACTCACCCAGCGGATTGCCTTGCAGCCACTCGAAGCTGTCGCCCAAGGTCTTGCGGGTGCGCTCATAGGCCAGGCCGTTGTAGTACGACTTGTCCCAATCGGGGTTCCCGCTGAAGATCGCCTTGGGAATGCCGGGCAGGTTGTGGTTCACCCCCTGGCCGGTAAACAGGGTCAGCGATTGGCTGGCGACGCCGGGCGGCGCCGCGGATGACTCCTGCGCGCCGGCGGCAGCGCAAAAACACAGTGGCAAAAGCGACAGAAACGCGGGAAGCCGCAAGCGCATGGAAGTCCCTCTTTATTCCATATTATTGTTTTTGATTTTAAATGTAACTTTTGCGGGAACGGGCAGCGCCGGCGATCGGCGGCTGCCGTGGTTCACGCCCGCCTTGAAGGAGCCCCGCCATGACGCCCCTGCCCCGCCGCGCCTTTTCGATCATCGCGCTCGCCGCCCTGCTGGCCGGCTGCGCCGGCGGTGGACGCCCCACGCCGCCGCCCGCCGCGCCGGTGGCGCCCGAGAGCAGTTCCGGCTGGACCGACAAACCGGGCTGGGCCGCCAAAAAATTCGCCGTCGCCGCCGCCAACCCGCTGGCCACCGACGCCGGCTACCAGGTGCTCAAGGCCGGCGGCAGCACGGTCGATGCGGCGATCGCGGTGCAGATGGTATTGGCCCTGGTGGAGCCGCAGTCCAGCGGCATCGGCGGCGGCGCCTTTCTGCTGCTGGACGCGGGCGGCGAAGTGACGGCCTGGGATGGCCGCGAAACCGCGCCCGCCGCCGCCGACGAAAAGCTGTTTCTGGGCCCGGACGGCAAGCCGCTGGCGTTTTACGACGGCGTGGTGGGCGGCCGCTCGGTCGGCGTGCCCGGCGCCGTGCGCATGCTGGAGGCCGCGCACAAGGCGCACGGCAAGCTGCCCTGGGCGCAACTCATCCAGCCCGCCATCCGCCTGGCCGAGCAGGGCTTTGCGGTCAGCCCGCGTCTGCATGCGCTGCTTCAGGACGAGCGTTACCTCAAGCAAGACCCGGTGGCGGCACGCTATTTTTACGACGCCGAGGACCGCCCCTGGCCGGTTGGCCACGTGCTGAAAAACCCGGAGCTGGCCGAGGTGCTCCGGGCCATCGCCCTGCGCGGTTCCGCCGCGCTCAACACCGGACCCGTGGCGCAGGCCATCGTCGATAAAGTCACCGGCCACCCCACCAACCCCGGCAAGCTGTCGCTGGCCGACCTGGCCGGCTACCAGCCCCAGCAGCGCCAGCCGATCTGCCACGACCTGCGCTCACCCGCGGCAGGCAAGATCTACGAGGTCTGCGGCTTTCCGCCGCCCTCCTCCGGCGCCCTGGCCGTGGGACAGATCCTGGGCCTGCTGGCGCACACGCCCGCCGCTGCCATGCCCCTGGGCGCCGACGGCCTGCCCAGCGCCGACTGGCTGTACGACTACACCCAGGCCGCGCGCCTGGCCTTTGCCGACCGCAACCTCTACGTGGCCGACCCCGACTTCGTGCCAGCCCCGGCGGGTGACTGGATGAGCCTGCTCGATCCCGCCTACCTGGCCGAGCGCGCCCGGCTGATCGGCCCGCGCGATCTGAAGGCGCCGCCACCCGGCCAGCCCGGCGCGTTCAAGATCAGCCTCGCGCCCATGCCAGAGCAGATCGAGCACGGCACCAGCCACATCAGCGTGGTGGACGGCGACGGCAACGCGCTGGCCATGACCACCACCATCGAAGACCAGTTCGGCGCGCGCCAGATGGTCAAGGGCTTTTTGCTCAACAACCAGTTGACCGACTTCAGCTTCGCGCCCGCCGACGCGCAGGGCCGTCCGATTGCCAACCGCGTGCAGCCGGGCAAGCGCCCGCGCTCGTCGATGGCGCCGACGCTGGTGTTCGAGAAAAACGCCGACGGCACGCGCGGCCCGCTGGTGATGAGCGGCGGCAGCCCCGGCGGCGCGCTCATCATCCACTACACCGCCAAGATGCTGCAAGGCGTGCTGAACTGGGGCCTGGCGCCGCAGCAGGCCATCGCCCTGCCCAACTTCAGCGCGGCGGTCGGCCCCGCCGTCCTGCTGGAAGAGGGCAAATTCCCGCCCGCCACCATCGAGCAGTTGCGCGCGCGCGGCGTCGAGGTGCGCGAAGCCCCCCTGACCAGCGGCCTGCAAGCGCTGGTGCGCGCCCAGGTCCACGGCCAACCCCTGTGGCTGGGCGGCGCCGATCCCCGCCGCGAGGGGGTTGTGATGGGGGATTGAGGCCGATGCGGCTCAGTCAGGACGTTTTCGACTCGCCCTATGCCTGGATTGCGTCGAGCCCGCTCTGACTGAATCATGTCGAGAGGCAGCCGCCACCTCACCCCGCCATCACCCACTCCGCCGCCCGCTCGCCAATCATGATGGTGGGCGCATTGGTGTTGCCGCCGATGGGAGCGGGGATGACGGAAGTGTCGGCCACGCGCAGGTGGGTAACGCCGCGCACGCGCAGTTGCGGGTCCACGACGGCGCGCTCGTCGCTGCCCATGCGGCAGGTGCCCATGGGGTGGTAGATGGTGTCGGCGTGCTCGGCGATGGTCTGGCGCAGTTCGGCATCGCTCTGGTCGGCGCGGGTGTACAGCTCGCTGCCGCCGGCCTCGGCCAGCGCCGGGGCGGCCAGGATGCGCCGCGCCAGATGCGCGCCTTGCAGCAGCAGCTCCAAATCGCCCGGCGCGCTCAAAAAACGCGGGTCGATCACGGGCGGCACGCGGGCGTCGCCGCTGGCCAGCGTCACCGTGCCGCGGCTTTCGGGCCGCAGCACGCACACGTGCAGGGCGTAGCCGTGGGCCGCGTGAAAGTGGCGGCTGTGGTCATCGACCAGCGCGGCGCAAAAGTGCAGTTGCAAATCGGGCCGGTCCAGCGCCGGGGCGCTTTTGATGAAGCCGCCCGCCTCCGCGACGTTGCTGGTCAACAGGCCGCGCCCGCCCCGGCGGTAGGGCGCGAAGGCGGCAGCCAGGCGCGCAAAGCCGCGCAGGGTGTAGCCGATCGGCTCGGTGCTGGGCACGCGCTTGTTGAGCGTGAAGTCGATGTGGTCCATCAGGTTGCGCCCAACGTCCGGCGCGTCGTGGCGCACCGTGATGCCCAGCTCGGCGAGCGCCGCCGCCGGGCCGATACCCGAGCACATCAGCAACTGCGGCGTGCCGAACGCGCCCGCCGCCAGGATCACCTCGGCGCGCGCCTCGATCTTTTCCGGCGCCGTCTGGCCGCCGCGCGTCAGTTCCACGCCGCTGGCCCGCGCGCCGTCGAAAGTGACGCGCAGAACCTGGGCATCGGTGATCAGGTGTAGGTTGGGCGGCAGCGGCGTCAGGTAGGCGCGGGCGGCGCTGCACCGGCTGCCATCGCGCTGCGTGACCTGGTAAAAGCCCACGCCCTCCTGTTGTGCCCCGTTGAAGTCGTCGTTGGCGGGAAACCCGGCCTCGACCGCCGCTTGCACGAAGCGGGTTGAAAACGGATTGCGAAAGCGCAGGTCGCTCACCGCCAGCGGCCCGCCTGCGCCGTGCCAGGCGCTGGCGCCGCGCGCGTTGTCCTCGGCGCGCACGAAGTACGGCAGCACGTCGTCCCAGGCCCAGCCGGCGCAGCCCAGCCGCGCCCAGTCGTCGTAATCCAGCGGATGACCACGGGTGTAGATCATGGCGTTGATGGCGCTGGAGCCGCCCGTGCCGCGTCCGCGCGGCTGGTAGCCCCGGCGACCCGCCAGCCCCGGCTGCGGCGTGGTGAAGTAGCCGTAGTTGAGCGCGCCGCCAAACGGCACCAGCGCCCCGATGCCCAACGGAATGTTGACCCGCGGGCTGCGCGCCGTGGCCGGCCCGGCTTCGATCAGGGCAATCGCCGCGTCGGGCTGGCGTCGCGCCAGCCGCCCCGCTAGCGCGCAACCGCCCGAACCGCCGCCGACGATGATGTAGTCGTAAGAAGGCATGGAAAAACGTCTCCATCTTTGGCTTGGCCCGCGCCTACCCATGCGGACATCGCGCATACTAAGGCAATATTTTGTAAGGCAACGCTTAGGCGTTGCCTGATTCCCATCAGCGCTCGTTCAATAAATAACCGTTCACGCTGAGCTTGTCTAAGCGCCACGTAGGGCTTCGACCCTTCGACAAGCTCAGGATCAGCCCGAACGGGATGAAATGACGCCACACGCCCCTGGAGACCGCCGCCATGCTGTCCGACCCGCCCCGCGATGCCAACCTCGACTCCCTGCTGCGCGCCCAGCGCGAAGCCTGGCTGCGCGAGCCGTTCCCGCCGTGGGAGGCGCGCGCCCAGCACCTGAAGGCGCTGCGCGCCCTGCTGCTGGAACACGGCGACGCGCTGGCCGCGGCCATCGACGCCGACTTCGGGCAGCGCCCCAAGGCCGAAACGCTGCTGTGCGAACTGGTGCTGGCGCGGCAGGAAATCGACACCGCGCTACGGCACGGCCCGCGCTGGATCAAGCCGCAACGCCGCCGCAGCGGCAAATGGCTGCTGCCGGGGCGCTCGTACGTGGTGCCGCAGCCGCTGGGCGTGATCGGCATCGTCGCGCCGTGGAACTACCCGGTGCTGCTGGCCGCCGGGCCGTTGATCGGCGCGCTGGCGGCGGGCAACCGGGCCATGATCAAAATGCCCGAACTGGCGCCGCGCACCTCCGCCCTGTTCGCCGAGCTGATCGGCCAGACCTTCGCGCACGACCACGTCACGGTCGTCAATGGCAACGCCGCCGTCGGCGCGGCGTTCACCGCGCTGCCGTTCGACCACCTGTTGTTCACCGGCTCCACCCGCGTCGGCCACGCCGTGATGCGCGCTGCCGCCGACCACCTCACGCCCGTGACGCTGGAACTCGGCGGCAAATCGCCCGCCCTCATCGCGCCCGACGTGCGCGGCCCGCGCTTTGACGCCGCCGTGGACAACCTGCTCATCGGCAAAACCCTCAACGCCGGCCAGACTTGCATCGCGCCCGACTACGTGCTGCTGCCGCGCGGGCAGGAAGACGCCTTCATCGCCCGCGCCCGCCAGCGCGTGGCGCGACTGTACCCCGACCTGGCCCGCAACCGCGACTACACCGCCATCGTTTCCGCGCCGCACTTCGCCCGGCTGCAAGAGCTGGCCCGCCAGGCGCAGGCCGCCGGCGCGCAACTGCACCCGCTGGCCGACGCCGACCCGGGCGACCCGGCGCTGGCCGCGCAGCGGCGCTTCGTGCCCACCGCCGTCACCAACGCCCCGCCCGACTGCGCGCTGATGCAGGAAGAAATCTTCGGCCCCCTGCTGCCCCTGGTGCCCTACGACACGCTGGACGACGCGCTGCGCTACATCAACGCCCGCCCCCGGCCCCTGGCGCTGTACCTGTACACCGACGAGCGGCCCAGCATCGACCGCGTGACCCGCGAAACCGTGGCCGGCGGCATGGCCATCAACGAAACCCTGATGCACATGGCCGCCGAAGGGCTGCCCTTTGGCGGCGTCGGCGCCAGCGGCATGGGCGCCTATCATGGTTACGATGGTTTTTTGACCTTCTCCAAAATGAAGCCAGTGTTCCGGCAAAGCCGCTTCAACGCCCGCAACTGGGTCGCGCCGCCGTATGGCAATCGGTTTGATCGGGTGATCCGGATGATGTTGCGGTGGTGATACCCAAACTGAGCTTGCGCCGGCATGGCCCGGCTTGATGCGGGTCCAGGCCTGCCACGGCACAACCCCACCGCGTCGTAACCCGAAGGGAACGTGGGCAAAATGGCGTGAAAGCAAGCCTTGGCCTCGTGATCTCCCATGGTCAACATTTTCATCCGCCGCCTCTACCTGCGCATCTGGCTGGCCGTGCTGGCCGGCGTGGTGGTGGTGGTGGTGGGGGCGGGCTGGGCCTGGCAGGCGGCGGAAAACCAGCGCGCGCAGCCGCAACCGCGCCAAGTGACGATACGCGACGAACAGAGCCGCCTGGTCGGCCGCGGCCAGTGGCTGCGCGCCGGCAAGCAGGGCCAGCCACTGGAAAAGGTCACCATCACGCTGGACGATGGCCGGCAACTCATCATGGCCCTGGGCCCCCGCACGGCCCCCCTGCCCGCGCCGCCCCCACCCTGGCGGCACCCGGAAACCGGCATGTTCTGGCTGCTGGGCATGATCGGGCTGGCAACGGCGATCGGACTGTTCCCGGTGGTGCGGCGGCTGACCACGCGGCTGGAGGACCTGCAACGCAGCGTACAGCGCTTCGGCGAGGGCGAGTTGTCGGCGCGCGCGCCGACCGATGCGGGCAACGACGAGGTGGCCGACCTGTCGCGCCGCTTCAACGCCGCCGCCGAACGCATCCAGGGCCTCATGGACTCGCAGACGGCGCTGCTGCGCTCGCAGAAATCGCTGCTGGCCAATGCGTCGCACGAACTGCGCTCGCCGCTGGCGCGCATCCGCATGGCGCTGGAGCTCAGCCAGATCCAGGCTTGGCCCGCCACGCGCGAGGAAATCTCGCGCAACATCGCCGAACTGGACCAGTTGGTGGACGAGATCCTGCTGGCCAGCCGCCTGGACGCGCGCGAGGCCGATCTGGGCACCGTCGAGAAGATGGACCTGATCGGCCTACTGGCCGAAGAATGCGCACGCGTCGGCGTGACCATTGAACTGCAGCCCGGCACCACAGACGTCCTGGTGTCCGGCGTCGCCAAGCTGCTTCGGCGCACCGTGCGCAACCTGCTGGAAAACGCGGTGCGCCATGGCGGTCGCTGCGGCCAGGTCAGCGCCGAACTGGGCGCGGCGGACGGCTGGGCCGTGCTGCACGTGGACGACCGCGGCCCCGGCGTGCCGCCCGAGCAGCGCGAGCGCATCTTCGAGCCGTTCTACCGCCTGCCCGGCGCCAGCGAGCGCGAAGGCGGCGTGGGGCTGGGGCTGGGGCTGGCGCTGGTCAAGTCCATCGCCGAACGCCACCAAGGCAGCGTCAGTTGCGACAGCCGCGATGGCGGCGGCGCGCGGTTCACGCTGCGGCTGCCGCTGGCGTAGCCTTAGAGTCTGTTTACGATCTCCTGAGCAAGAAGCCGAGAAATGCAAGATGGATGAACTGCAAGCTGGTGTTGAGCCGTCCGTTCGCAGTTCTTGCATAGCCTCCTGTTTTTCTCCAGCCAGGCAAAGCTGCGCTCCACAACCCAGCGCTTGGGCATCACCTTGAAGGTATGCAACTCGCTGCGCTTGGCAATCTGCA
>Ga0123354_10007315_pt1 | contig 16593 bp, 9 predicted proteins | sample TergutLab28metaG_2_FD_97872 | JGI IMG/M metagenome (GOLD analysis project Ga0123354, IMG submission 97872) | Labiotermes labralis P4 segment gut microbial communities from Petit-Saut dam, French Guiana - Lab288 P4 | ecosystem: Host-associated > Arthropoda: Insects > Digestive system > Gut ...
ATATTATCCACCCATCTACGCCTAGGTCTCCCCAGTGGTATCTTTCCCTCCGGTTTCCCCACCAAGACCCTATACACCCCCCTCTCCTCACCCATACGCGCCAAATGCCCAGCCCATCTCATTCTTCTCGATTTTATCACCCGCACAATATTGCTGCAGCATTACGAAACCTAATTTTGCTCACATCGTGTATTTACGTATTACAATAAACTGAAATCGCTCTCCTGTACAAAATTAACCGGCCGGCCAACAGACACAGTCAACTGAAAAGCATAACACGTACCAATTGTTGTATATATATAGTATACCTCCTGATGATGGGCTACAGATATGCCTGAAACATGTAGAGGTTGACTGACGAAATAAACTGAGGATAAATAGAACATCAAGTTGGGTTTCATTACACGATTGTATCGAGATGCACGGTCAATAAAACATAAAATTAATTTTAGTCTTTAAATGTTGCACACAGAATCGCAAGATTGCGATACTATGTGAAGATTTATTCTATGAGGCTAATAATTACTCTTCACTAAAAAAAAAAAAAAAGACGTTGAATTGAAGGACCCGTACCTCAGATTCGATCCCTGGACTCGTGTGAATAATTGGGCAGTCGATGAACTGACCAACGCGGGTTCAAGGCGGACCACCGCAGTAAACACTGCTGCAGCCCTTCATGCGGCATTACCTCCACTCAGCCAACAGGGCGTAGTGTTCCATCCCCGTGTTTACAAAAGCCTTTCCCCGTGAATACATTTCAAATAGAGGTCGTTACACTATATTTCTTTCCCACGTCAATTTTAATATAAATCCCAAGCTACACCTCGAACTAGCCAATGACCTCTATTCTTACGACTCTTGGAAAAACATTTTTTAGATCTATTAAGCAACTAGAACTGCCAAGAAGGGCACACAAAAGCCAACATACCATCATTATTACCGTTCCCCAGGAAACCTGTGTGACCCACCCACACCCTATCTAAAACCTTGCTACATACATTTGAGCCAAGGGCTTTGACCTTTGTCATCTGGCGCCCGCTGCGTACCTTCTAAAATCCCCACGCCCCTTCCCTACTCTAGAAGACTTCATTATACCTTTAATGACACTAAAAATAATATTATCGAAGATCCCAGTGACCGAGCGGTCTAAGGCATAGGTCTGCGGCCGCACGCTTGGTGAGATTGCGGGTTCGAATTCCGCCGGGGGCATGGAAGTCTGTCTCTTGTGAGTGTTGTGTGTTGTCAGGTAGAGGTCTCCGTGTAGGGCTGATCCCTTGTCCAGAGGAGTCTTATCGAGAATGGTGTCTCTGAGTGCGATCGCGAAGCCTCGATAATGAAGCCCTGACCCACTAAGGGCTGTTGTGCCATGGAAAAAAATATCGTTACCACTATCACCAGTAGCCCATAAAGTGACTAAACTATAGGCTGGAAAACCAAGGAATCGCGGTTCGATTCCCGGCACAGTCAAGATATTTTTCTTTTCCCCTAAGAGTCAAAACAGGCTCCAGAGCCACCCGGCCCCATATTCAAGGATTATTGGGGTCTCTTTCGCCGGAAGTAAAGAGGCTAGGACTATTCACTCATCTCGTCCAGACCTCAATTCTATTTCTCGTTATTATTGTTATTTATTTGATTTGTTTATGTAATTTATTTAAGTGATCTCAGCGTCGCATTACGCTGAATACATTAGGTGCCAAATCTCACTTGCAAAATGAAAAGATAGGAACTACACGAAACACAAAACACAGACATGAAATAAACAACTGCAAATAAGCCAAAAAAAACTCGAATTCCAGCAACAGTGCACTGCTGCTTCTGTTGTTGCCGCTGCTGCTGCTGCTGCTACTACTACTACTACTACTACTACCACCACCACCACAACAACAACAACAACAACAACGACGACGACGACAACAACAACAACCAAACCAAGAACAATAAACATTATATGTATATTTTTCCGAAGTAAAGCTGCCGCTGCTTCTTCCCTGCAGATTGTCGTCTAAATGCTGCGCTGTCCGATTCCAATCATTCATTCATTCATACGCAACCGAAACAGCTGGGAAAATATTCAGCAGGTTAAGAATCAGGTTTGTAGACATGTTAAACTATTTTTATGGACAAACAAATCGTTTTAAGTATTCGCACTGCAGATGCTGCGAAAGCACTGCAGCACTAGTCTCTCAACCTGCACTGAATGAGTGGATCACAAGACAATTGTTGAGAAAATGCTAATAAATAAACAGATAAAAAGATATGTAATAGGAATACCTAATATATTCTGGAATCACGAAGCTGATGAAGCAATACGACATACAAATGCAATATCTCAAGCTGACAAGGATGTTTTCTTCCTCTTTTTACGAAATTTCCCCACAAACATTCTGTCCTCAAGTTCAGGACAATACACTCTACAGTAATTCTCATTGAGACTCTTGACTGTCATGTTGTCACATCACAGTCAAGGGCCCGACAAGTTTGAAAGTTCCGCATTATGTGTTCCTGAAGTGGAATTTCCCCACACCTACGCCACATCTGCACAGACTACCTGATACTGACCACAGAGTTCTCCCACCGGCTAGGACCTCGACTCCCGGTTAGGAATGCGCTGTCACTAGCTCACTAATTTCAAAGGGACAAAGCTTCCATTCGTAGTTCATCAGCCGATCCCTAGTCCCGGTTACGTATTCTGGAAGTTCGTCAAAATATAGACAGAAATATACGACCCGATTCTAACCGTATCCAATGTGATCTAGTCCAGTGTTTCTCAACCTTTGTGAGACTGCGGCCCGGTAAATTCGTTTTTCATAAGACGAGGGCCTTCTCCCAACAAATTTACTCGTAAATACCTTTCCATTTTTTTTAAGTTCACACATTAAACTAACGTAAGTATTAATAATTAATTATGGCATAATCATAAAGAGTATTAGTACACTTATGTATACGGTGTGGCATGTTGACAAATACTAAATTACATTTAACTTAGTTATCAATCACTGGACTAATGAAATCTTGTAGCATATTGTAGTTTCCTCAGGCCAACATCTGGGTCTGAGTTTTTCAACACGTTCACGAATATTTTTCTCCTCGGAATATTTCTACTATAAAGCATTTATTCATGAAAATTATTATGACAAATTCCAGGAGAACCTCTCGCGGCCCGGTATAATTGATGCCAGGGCCTGGTACAGGGCCGCGGCCCGGCGGTTGAGAAACACTGATCTAGTCTGCTTCTGTAACATTATGCGTAATGTTATCTTTCGATATAGGTCAAGCCTTCGAACTGGTCTTTCCCATTCTGTGTTTAGCTGCTATCCTCATTAAGACAACACCTTTAGAATTAAATCCGTGTCGCTGGGACCTTGGAGTTAGAAATTCCTTCCTTCATACCAGAATTGCCAATTGTGCATTCCGTTACACAGTACACATTTACGCCCACAAGAAACGTACGGCATTCCGTAAGCTGATTCTGACGAAATTCACACATACGCAACAGCATTCATACCTCATTTCACCCCACTCTGACAACACATGTGGAAAATACGGATAAAAATTAATCTGCGCCCCTAAGAAAGTAAAAACTTCACTGCGCAGACTTTCATGACGGTCATGTGGCATTATATGGGGCTCTCCTACAACAACGAATTTCACCCAAACCTGTCAAGAAATCATGAGGGTACTGACAGAAATTCATTTATGACCTTATGCCTGTCGATGCGCCCATTTGCACGAAACCCAAGCATCCTAAGTAACTTTACGTAAAGAACTCCAACAACAAATTTAATTAAAATCTTACAAACGGCTTAGTCGCTGATACAGGCCACATAAATAACGATGGACGGACGTGGCCTACACGCAAGGGGTTCATCTTCCAAAAACTGACAAGTAAATCTCCGAACCAATCACTTTACCTGAAGTTTCCAAATATCTAGATGATATCTATGGAACATGTTCCGCCTAATCCGTTGTTCTTCACTCCCTCACACGACACTGGTAAATAAATATTTTACTCCCCGAGTGAAATAAACTTCTGTACTTTATACAATTCCCTAGTGACTCCCCGTTATAACCCTCGCCTCGTTGTTAGTCATAATTTATCTTCTGTGAGCGGAGATATTTCATTAAATGAAATATTTTTATCACAGGATAAAGTTTAATTTTTTTTTCTGTTTGAAACCGTCCGCATAACAGCGAGTGTAATGAAGATTTACAGATGTGCGTCAATACTGATGAACCTGCAAGAAGAGTATTTTCAGTCTTTAATTGCCTGATTTATGTTTTTACACTGGTTTCTTTACTGCGAGTTCTGTATTTTCGTATGTCACGCCAGTGTGTTGATAACAGTAAGGTGTTTCGCCACATCTGTGGTCAGTTCGCTCTCAAGTCTTCAAAGTGAACGCCGAAGTCGGCTACTGCCAATCATTCGACTGAACAGTCTAAGTAAAACCACATAATATCATAGTCCGTATAGCCTGTAACCAGTCGAGAATCCAACCCAAACCTCCAAATACAACTCCACACCGTTAACCCACCACCAGCCTTTTCGAGACCACAGCACATGGCCAAGCTTCTTCTCTTTCAGCAACTGTTATTCAGCTATTAGGAAGGAAGCCCACCAGCAGACTACGCCAGTGTTTCTCAACCGCCGGGCCGCGGCCCGGTACCAGGCCCTGGCATAAATTATACCAGGCCGCTAGAATTCTCCTGGAATTGATAATTAAATTAAATGTAATTTTATATTTGTCAACATGCCACACCGTACACATAATTGTACTGATACTCTTTATGATTATGCCATAATTATTAATACTTATGTTAGTTCAATGTGTGAACTTAAAAAAATTTGGAAAGGTACTGACGAGTAAATCTATTGGGACCGGGCCCTCGTCTTACGAAAAAAGAATTTCCTGGGTCGCGGTCTCACAAAGGTTGAGAAACACTGGACTACGCTACTCTTGACATTTCTTTCACCAGCGACAGCTGCTGACAAACCTACTTCATCCCTGCAAGATCTTTGCACACTGCAGTTGACGTGACTTCATTGACAGATGAGCATGCTGTAACCAGTTCCCTCGACATTTCATGGCCGAGACATTTTTCTCGCGTGATAGTAACCGATAGTGTTTATAGTTGGCGTTATCTTCCTAATCGCGGGACGAAGCAACCTGCATCCGGTGCTCAACATCCTGTTCATTAGCATACCGTGGCAACATCCCCTTCACAACTCTTGATCATTCTTACAAGACAACCGAGATATTACTACGCAAGTTGTATATGAAATAGCGCTCTGGTAACGGGCCCGTAGGTTCAGCACCGCTAATAAAAAGCCCCCAACTGGATGTGCTCCTGAGACGGTTGCAACCACCTCTCACCTCACAACCTTCCCCTTAGCCGTCACTATACACCCACGAAGACACGAGGGTGTAGGTATAGAGCTCCATTCATTCTTAACCCCAGCACTAGATGGGGGTGAGTGGTCAGCATCACGCCACGACCGCTTAAATCCCGGGGAACAGCCCCCGGTACCCACTGAAAACAAAAGGTTTGGTGGGGTCCTACGCCGGCCTGAACACTTTGTAGAAGAGATAAATCTGTTGTCCCTGCCAGGAATTCAACTAAGATTCCTTGAACATCCAGCCTGCGGCTTAGTCACCATCCCAACTATATTGTTCCGGTCTCCTCTCTTCCGCATAACTCAATCACAAGTTTCATAAAGTTCCAGACTGGGACACTGGACAGTTTAGAAACAAGTTAATTCAGCTCCAGAAATCTGAGATTTCCATTGCAAGCAGTAGTGAGATATTTGAACAGAAGATATGAAGAAACAGTGGCACATCACAGTGCCTAATATAAAATCATATCTCTTTATTAAACAGATTTGGATTTGAATGTGGCGCAAACTTCAGCTATACGAGAAGGAAACCACAGCGACTCAGCTAAAGCTAATATCAGAATCTTACACGAGGACGATTAATCTCAAACAGTTTCATAGAGAGATTGTTTGGTTATATAACAACACCGATGCAAACGCGCGTAATCCATTATCTCCTCTTTTGGCTCGAGTCTCTAACCCTGTCCGGAGCAACATAAAATATGGGGGGGGGAGGACTCTCAGCCTTGTGATACTCCCTCTCGTAATATTACTCTGGCTGAAACAAATAATGCATTATTCACGCCGATTAAATAGAATTGGGTAGGCGAAATACAAATAAATTTCAAATCCAAAACAACTTCACCACTCGGTGATTGACTAAACATAGGCCTATAATTCTAAACTGTAGGCTAACGGTCCAACCGAAGTAACTGCTTTTTTTTTTGTTATTTAAAGACGTAAAGTTCTATTTTAAAACGCATCAAATGAGATAAGTGATAGGCCAATTCCAAACGACAAAGAAAGAAATGAACACAGAGTGCCACTCACGCCTTTTCCTGGAGTGCCTAAGGATATCCACTATACTATGTTAGGATACTGAATTTCAGGACCGCGATTTTAATTCGGGGCGTCCTGAATACGCAGCAGCAGTGGTAACTACTTCGAACCCGCAACGAGAGACTTTACTACAAAATCCCACAATCGTTCGGAAATTCATACGTGGACGGTTTCACACAAATAGGCTGCAGTATCCGTTACTGCATTATTCTAAAGAGCTTTTTAAAAGAATTTTCACATTAGTGCCAAATTGTTAAGAGGCGAGTATCGGTCTGGAATTTATGGGAACGGAGGCCCCCCTTTGCCGCACCGCCGCAGCTCGTTCAACAGACCGCCATTGACCGAACCAAGGCCACTCGTCGGTTTAATTTAGACAGGCCACTGATCGCACCAAGGCTGCCTGCATATACGACCGGAACACGAACCCGATAGCAACTTAAGAACCCTCCGTGCTGGAAACCAGGCTTGTATTTAATACGGGAGTTTACAATACGTGCAGCAGGTGTCCACCCTACCGAATGTGCCGTACATCTTAAAGGAATATTTATTCTCCACGAAAACTGCGACATAAAAAGTGGCCTTGAGAACCAAACAAACTAAGTCGAAAACAAAACTATCCCACAAAATGTGATTCAGTTGGACAGGGATGTATTGACATCGCTCACGCGATTTCATATCTGCCATCTACAACAAAACTAACACTCAGTTTCTGAATTTCTTTTCAGAATACGTCTACGAACAATACGCAACCCAAAAACTTTGAAGTATCGCGTCTTTAAAAAAATTCCTCGCACATAACAAGATAACAAAAAAAGTACTTATTTATAAGGCAAAGTTTTGCACACTGAAATACAGAATGGACTATATTAATAATTGTCCAACGAGATGCAAACACAAAGCAGTCTATTTATTATTCTGCAAGTTCACTCTACATGTTTCGGGTGTGAACCACATCCATCATCAGGAGTACACAAAACTGTAGCTTGACCACATTGGAGGGAGGTAGCTGCACAAAAAAATATGACCAGTACCAGAGGCTGTAGCTTGGCCACGTTGGAGGGAGGTAGCTGAACAAATAATATGGCCAATACCGGAGGCTGTAGTTACAGTTTTGTGTACTCCTGATGATGGGTGTGGCTGACACCCGAAACATGTACAGTGAACTTGCAGAATAATAATTAGACTGCTTTGTGTTGCATCTCGTTGGACAATTATTAATATAGATCAGCGATGCACGGAAACATAAACATAAAAAAACAGTATGCACTATCTAGCTTCGAAGAAGAGAAACCGTAAGTGCTGGAAAATAGATACATAGCTAAGAAACGTGTCTGACCACAGCACGGGTTGGATAAGAGGGCAATTTAGGATATGAAATTACGAGTAAGTATGTGATTCATATAGATCAAGAAGTGCTGTGGGAAAACGAGTTCAAGATCATCAGCTGAACGCGCAGTTTGGGCGTGGGGCAAGAAATATACAGAAATTTGGTGAAGAAACCTGTCGTAATAATCAGCTTTAAAGAAAAAGAAACTGGAAGGCAACAGGTCTATTGATAGACCCATATACATATTTAACATGGTTTTGGAAGTTTGGTTGGTTGGGTGGTTGGTTGGTCGGTCGGTCGGTCAGTCAGTCAGTAATTCAACAACCTCTCAGAACTGCATATTCTGCTCAAGGCCAATTGCTGATTCTAGTCGAGTCTCAGCATACAAACTGTGGATAACAAGAAACCGTAAACACTTATGGCTTCGCGTTTCTTTCCCAGACTATTGAGTAACGGCCCACAGCATCCACTTGGTTGGGCTGGCGAACGCTCATGGGTTTAAATTCCTCCTCAATGCGTGTGGCATTAGACACGCTCTCTATCATACTGACAAGGAGGCAAGAACATTCCATGTTTCTTAAACATATCATAATCCTGCTAACACTAAATAAACAATACACAACTTCCACATTAGTTACAAAAGAAATTAACTCGCCATGTTGACAGAATAGAGAGAGACGCGAGTCAAGAGAATTTCATGGTAGTGCGGTGGAGAACTCCGTTCTTGTGGAATATGACACCACATCACTGAGTAATGGATGTCCGACGTTTCGAAGAAACACACTGCCTTCATCTTCACGAGGAGAAAGACGAACAATACGAAGACGAAGGCGTGCTCGAACATCTAAACACTTCAAAATGAAAACACTGTGTTCCACCGAAAAGTCGGGAATCGGTTAACCGGTGATGCAGCGAGGATGAGGAGGAGGAGAAAAGAAGAAGAAGAAGAAGAGGCTGAATGCACAAACCAACCGGAACAAAGAACCAAGAAAGGCCGTTAAAGAGACGGCTGGGCAGTTGGGAATGCAACGGGTCAACAAGTGACACATCTCTTGGTATGACAGTAATGATTACGGGGAAATCAAATGCTGGCTTCTTTCTGGTTTCTTTCCCACAAAAAGCAAGAGAGAACTACTCTGCGTCGTCACACAGAGTTCCAAATTAAATTTGTGTTATATTTCATCACTTTCCGCTTACTTTCATGTCTTTAGGAAACAAAGTAAACTCATGAGATCGCCATACTGTCTGTGTTCCTTCTTTCAACTTTTCGACCAGCTGACTGACTCACGAAACTTGGCGCGAATGTTATGCTGGTACAGACCATTCCATATTAATTTCCCCCAATCATAAACAATATGGCTTATGCGCCAACTATTGGGGTGCGAGACACCTGAAACCTGGTACAAAGATAGATAAGTGACGTGCCTGCACATTACATATGAAACCCTATTTGTGTGTCAACAATTACAAAGATGGGGACCACATGAAACTACGAACATTTCTAACAATTATAAATCTCCTACCAATTCAAGTACAAAGTAAAGTTTATGTGAAGGTGAACAGTTAATGTTTCAATAATGTTTGCTGGAATAGATTTAACTGGGTAATGAAAAAATTCAAGATCATATTAACGCTTTGACCACTTCTCCGAAAATGTACCTATTCAAACTCCGATCTCAATGAGTAAAAACTAAAATTCAATTATGTAATCAGATTACTTCAGTAAATTTTTCTACTAAACCCGTAAACGACTACGTAGCCGACATAATACTTTAAAGAGACAATTTTTCAAATGCATTATTTAATTATTTTAATGTAACCAGTAGACTGACTTGAAGGTATAACCATTCCTTATTTGGTGATCTGCATACCTCCCAGGCCAACATATTCACTCAGATTTCAAATTCCAAATGCATTAGCTGAATTTACTTTGTATCTTTGGACATAATTGGGAACACCAGGTTTTTGCCAGTAAACATCCATTATTTTTAGTACTAGTGGTTACAATTTAAACTAATTACTATTTTCTGTCAGGTGTTATTCTCACCAAAGTTTATACACACACACACACATCTAACTGCAATTCCTACTCTCTCACTTCCTCTAGACCTCGCACCGTTTCTGTCACTTCATTTTCCAACAAGCATTCTATTTCTTTTACAAACATTTACCTATTTTTGAAAATTCTATGGTCTTATTAGAGCTGATTATTTTCTGTATGCTATTTTTTTCATTTACATATGGCCATTTAATATCTACAAATTGTTCTCTCCATCTCTGGGTCTCATTTGCCTCATCACGTTTTAGCAAATAATTAACCACATTCTCTTCTTCGTTACATACGAATAATCTTCCTTTTTCCACATGCCCCCTTTTACCGCCTAGGTTCCACATTCACAGCTGAAACTACGGTATATTCAATCTTTGCACCTCTAAATTTATTTTTGCAAATCTAATATTACTACATATATCACGTTCAGAAACTGCCTATACTTCGTCATTCACAGAATCTGAAAATATATTAAACAAAATATAATATCTTAATGAAATCTACATCTTGTCACGTGTCAACTGCTTTGTACGATAAACCTACTTTATTTAATTTGGTACATTTTACAGTAAGCCGACACACAATGAAATGAAATTTGCATGACAAGTTCGTGCAGAATTTTTAATACATGTTTTCAAGGAAATCGGAAGCACAACAATATTCACCTAGCATCATATGGCACAACATTAAGAAAAAAAAAAAGCGGCAAATTTTAATGAAGTGCTACTCAGAGTCATCGAACCTGCCGAGGCCGGCTTACTGCGTCATCTTCGCCTAGCCCAGCTCTGGAAACCCACTGACAGAACAAAGCGGATTTAAATGCGTCGCAATGCCACACAGCTGTTAGTGCCAAGCCCCATGAAGACGTAAAAACAAGGGCGATAGAACTTGATTACCCATGGGGTCAGTATGCTGCGAACATCAAATGACGTCCGCTGTTACACACTCGTAGTAACCCTAACAAGTTGAAGTATAATTGACCTCGTGTTAATTAGGCACTACGCCATGAATATTTACGGGGGAATGAAGGTGTAATTCTGTGCATTCTTTCAAATCTGCAGTAGGCCTACGTGGACATGAGCGGTCACAGCGACAAACCCTCGAAATACAAAATTTCATACAATTTTATAAACAGCCAACTAGAAGCAACAATAATAATTTTATTAATAACTTCAATCAGCTCAACATGTTTCGGGCGATCAACGGCAGCAACCGGCAATGCTCTAACACTTTACGGGCCGCCACACGCTTTAGACTCAACCAAGAAATCAAATTCCCGTATATATATATATAATAAATAAATAAATAAAAAAGCAAACTAAATGAACAATTGTATACCAAGCATCTAGAACGCGCTTCCCTGTGGCCCAGCTGCTGGCAATTCATTCAGACTATCATTGATAACAAACTGCAAACCGAAATGGAAACAGTCTAGCCCTCCTGAGGACGGGCGAAATTATCGCCCGAAACACGTTGAGCTGATTGAATTTATTAATAAAACTATTATTATTACATCTAGTTGGCTGTTAATATTATTGTATCAATGATGCACGGACACACAAATATCAAATTCCATATAATTTGCAAACAAGTAAAGTTGAACTCGTTTATAACGACTTCAGTTTGTGCGACACATCGGCTATAACGTAATACATTCTGTGGTAAAGGTAAAGTTCACCCTAGAACAGGCCACGAAGGCCCAGAGGGGGAGTGGAGGTATGGCTCTACTCTTACTTTAACCTTGGCGATGGATGGAGTGGGTGATCAGCGCCACGCCCCGGCAGCTTTACCCCCAAGAATGACCGGGTACCCATTGTATAGGAGGCTGGGTGGGCCTTAGGACCGGTCTGGACATATGCGGAAAATCTCGCCCCTACCGGGGTTCGACCCCATGACCGTCCAGCCCGTAGCAAATCGCTATACCGGTCCACATACATTTCTGTGATACCAACCGATTCCCCGTATGGCGGGTGCTTTTCTGTCTTGTTTAGCACGAAATACATAAGATCATCTACCTTGGATATAGTGAAATTGCCAACCATTCGTTCCAATACAATTTCCCAAGAAGCAGGCTATTTTGAGACTTCAACCCTCTCATCATCATTAAGAAATCAAGCCCCCCTACTCTTACACGTAGCTATATAAATTCCAGGCCTAGAAATGACAATAAAAACGGTAATTCACGATTTCAGGCTTCCGCTGCGTTCTTCTGGGATGTTACGAAAAACGTAGACCGGTAATTAGTTAGCGACGTTTCTTCGACTCCTTGACCCTTGAAGATGGGGCCGTTAGGTTGTCCCGAAACGTCGATAACAGTCTAGGCTGCTTAACATCCAAATAGATGGAAGATGCCAACGGTAATTCACTTTTTGCGTAAACCTGCCCTCTGCTTTTCTAATCCTGCAGTGAACAGGAGACTGGTAGAGAGAGAACATGGCTACAAGTGACGGACAAAAGGAAGATTTTGAGCGTCGAAGGAAAACGTAAAGTGGCACGAGAAACAGAAAATGGAAAAAAGAAAGCCGACAGTGTGTCGGGAATTTGTTCTCGTAAAATCTAAGAGCCAAACGATTTGTAAAAACAGCCAAATTGTTATTTCATCGGAACAGAAATCGAGAATAAAGCGATTTCGAAAGCCCGAACGAAATAGTGTCGATGAGGCGCTGCTTAATGTTTTAAACAAGAGACAAGTGAGACAATGTACCAGCGAGCGGTCCTCTTTTCGTGGTAACTTTTGTTCCTCCTAAATTTAATTTTAAATGAATGTATTTTTGGCGTCAGCTTGTACGGAAATTCACAATTATATTAGAATAATTTTTATTGCTTCTAAATAACTGTAATTTAATTCCAAAAGAGATCACAGCGTAAACGTTTAAGTAATATGCCTACAGGCATATATTTTCTCTTCAAATATTTTCCCTTCTCTTTTACCATAAACCTCGATTGGAGCGACACCTGTTTATAACGACACAATTTTTCGGTCCCTTTCATAACGTTGTAACCCACTCCAAGTGCATTTCATTTGCTCACGCTTCGACCGTTTGACACTGTAGAGGTGGTTATGGTGTAACTACCTCGGAAGGGAATGGAATCAAACATGATGCGCAGTTTGGCAGCCTTGAAGAGCGCGCGGCTAAAGACCGGACAGAAAAAGACATTCAAGGTAATAGCGAAGTCAACGACAGATTCGTCGACATGCAATCCATCCGTTACACCAACACATATCGCGGGGGAAGTGGGGAGGAGAATGCGTGGAGCGAAAGTTCGGCGCCCCACTACACTTTCATGTTATCACGGGCAGCACTTGCACTCAGTTTCGAGATTCGAAGTGCAACAGATTCCGATTTAGTAGAATTCAAGCCTTTACAACGACAGTGCAATTATCCGACTCCATCACCACAACCCAAAAAATATTACTACTTGGTGACGGTAGAGGCAACGCGGTCCCTCTTAATTCGCGCACACTGGAGGAAGCAAAACTATACTGCCCCAGCTGGGAATCAAACTCCGATTCATGGGTCATCCAGAACATAACTAGGTCACTGTAAGCACAAAGTAATTCCGGCACCGCTACTAACTGGGGGGAGGGGGGGTTGATTTATAAAAATTACATAATCGAGCTTCAATAACACTGAATTTTCAAATTATGACGCTGGGACCATGCTTGTAAATAGCCTGGATACTGCAGCACTTACGCCGGTCTTACCTATTATGTACGACGATAAAATTGGGCTTACTCATGATGAAATGAAGTTCACGTTACATTTAGCAAATGCAGCTCCCAAAACGTTACCTTACCGTGCTGTGCCAAAAAATTAAGGCTAAGATGTGTTGTTTTATGCAGTGAAACCTGACCTCTCACTGTAAGGAAAGACAACAAAATGAGGTGTCTGAGAATAAAGCAGACATGTGAAGCCTAATACCAGGAGAAGACCACATTACAAGGAGATTCTTAATATTAATTTATACTCTTCACTGGACATTATTAGGCCATGGCAAAGAAGATGATGAGATGAATATGACATGTAGCACGTATGGATATGAGAAAAGGACACAAAATTCAAATCAAAAACCCAAATGGAGAAGACCACTTGGAGAACTAGTTGCGTATGGAAGAACAACGTTAACAATTGATTTCAAAGAGATGGCATGTGCAAGTATAGACAATGTAAGGCCAATGGCAAGCTTTTATGAACTTTCTCATAAACAGAGTTTCCTTAAAAAAATGTAAATTTCTTTACTAACTAAATGAGTGCCAGTTACTCAAGTCCTTGTACCATGGAGTTGGTTAATATACTGTGGTAATTTATACATAATTTAGAGTTAAAATCTCTAGCAAATTCTTTAAAACAGAATATTCATGCACACATACAGTGAGCATTGCACTGCTGCTAATTAGAAACCATGCATTTACAACAAATCTACAACCACATAAGTAGTAACTTTGTAAGAATATGAGAAAATACACATTAATGGCAGAAATAATAACACCCCTTTACTTAATGAATCCATTAATACAAGAATGTAACATGTATTTCAGGTTAAAATTATATTTCCTAGCATGAAAATTATCAGACATAAAACTCTACATCTTCACATTCCATAGTTTATAAAAAAACACATATCACAATAATATTCCAGCTACATTCCTCACCAAGTACCATGCCAATTTATGCATGTGTAACAACTGTGGCTCATTGTGTACATTTCCTGCTATGATTAACAATAAATAAAGTGAACAGATTAAATGAATGGGTCATGTGACCTAGAATTAATAATATCCATTTTGTCGTTCCCTGAAGCAGCTATTGTTTTCAGAGAATTTTACTAGTTTCTTGGAATTCTACATATGAACATACTGCATACATACATTCCATGGATCCTTAAGTGTTACACAAACACAAATGGATGTGGAAGAAGGTATAAATACACAAATATACACAATTTTAACAATGTAAACTACCAAAAACATTTCAAAAACAGTATTGGAGATCATCTTGATACAAAAAATTCAGAGCGAAAAAAGTGTGTAAGTATTTTCTAATGGCTGCTTTAAATACTGTCTTTTCATCTGTAAGGATTGACAAACTGTGTGGCAAGCTGCCAAAAATTTTGATACAGCATAAAATTTACTTTTCTTAAAAACCAGATAGGTGGGCATTTGGTCTATGAAAATCATGCTTATTATTTGTATTAATGATGTGTGTAGATGAAACTGCCTGAAAAAATCCTGTTTACTGATAATGAAGTTTATTAATACATACATACATATACACATACATACATACAAAAATTCTGATCCCCGAGTAGGATGTGCCTTTCTGAAAACAAGACAGATTAGCGATAGGTCTATGTAGATGGTGTTTATTTCTTGTATTTGTAGTACGTACTGATGAGTTAGTCAGAAATTTATCCTGATTTCCAATGTAAAAAACTCATCAATGAGTATATATATTGGCTTGGGACTGTTCAAACCTCTAATTTTTAAATAGCTTTCTACATGAATTCTATGGTGTGCACACATCATACTTCTCATTATTTTCTTCTGCAGAGTGAATATCTTCCTACTCTATGAGGAATTTCCCCAGAGAATTATTCCATAACTCACAATAGAGTGGAAATAAGCAAAGAAAATTCATCTCAAAGTATTATTATTATTATCATCATCATCATCATCATTGCATATATGATACATTTATCTATCCACATAACATGCTATGCTTAGTTTAGGGATTATTTGTTCAATGTGGTTCCTCCAATTAAGGTGATTGTCAATTTGTATACCAAGAAATTTTTAATTTACTGCTTCTTCTATACACTTATCCTTATAACTAATGGTCAATGCACAGTATGGTTGATTTATTATCACAATTTCATTATATTTGTTTTTTCCAAGTTTAAAACTAACATGTTTGCTGAAAACCATTCAATCATACATGCTAATACTAGGTTTGCTGATGTAGAGAAATCTATAAAATTTCCATTAGAGATTATAACACTGGTGTCATCAGCAAATAGTACTGGTTCTCCAAGGGAGTTTATTTGCAATGAAAGGTCATTTATATAAATCAAAAATAGCAGAGGCCCTAGAATGGACCCTTGGGGGACTCCGTGCTTCAATATTCCCCAATCAGAAACTAAATTATGAGTTGAATTGGGTGATTTTATTTCTACCTTCTGTTTTCTATTTGTTAAATAGGTCCTGAACCAATCTACAGTTATTCCTTGGATACCATAAAAATGCAACTTAGTTAACAGAATTTCATGATTTACACAGTCAAAAGCCTTTGATAAATCACAAACTATTCCTCCAACATACATCTTTGGTTAAGAGATTTAAGTACACTGTCTGTTAGCCTAAATGCAGCATCCTCAGTAGACATGCCCTTCCTAAAAGCATACTGTTATGGGGCCAGTTAGGCTGCAAATGTTGACATAACCTACTGTACATTACTTCCCCAAATATTTTAGCGAAGGTTGATAACAGCGAAATGGGCCTACAATTTGAAATGTCAAATTTGTCTCCCTTCTTGTACAGTGGTTTTACTACTGCCATTTTTAGATAATCAGGGAAAATACCTGTGTGTAATGAATAATTATAAATATAGCTTAATGGGATACTGATCAATGAAGCACATGATTTTATAATTCTACGTGTTATATATGTTATACAGGGTGTCCCAGGAGGAAAGGACCTAACTTCGGGAGAGTGTTCCTTAGGTCAAACTATACCGATATAACCCAAAACACCTATATCCAAAGTTCAATGGTTACGGAGATATTGGC
>Ga0123354_10007317_pt1 | contig 16591 bp, 10 predicted proteins | sample TergutLab28metaG_2_FD_97872 | JGI IMG/M metagenome (GOLD analysis project Ga0123354, IMG submission 97872) | Labiotermes labralis P4 segment gut microbial communities from Petit-Saut dam, French Guiana - Lab288 P4 | ecosystem: Host-associated > Arthropoda: Insects > Digestive system > Gut ...
TGGCCACCCCGGTCCCCGGATTTAACCCCGTGCGACTTTTTCTTCTGGGGGTTTGTGAAGGACACTGTCTTTGTGCCTCCACTCCCCGCTAATCTCCAGATTTTCGCAACCGTATCACCGCTGCTGTGGCTCTGGTTGACCGTGATATGCTGACACACGTGTGGAACGAGATGGACTATCGCATAGATGTCTGCCGTATTACCAAACGCGGACACATTGAGCATCTGTGAAATATGTAAAAAAACTTGGAGAGTTTCTCTCTCTCTCTCGGCATAAGAACTACCATAATCCGTTGAGTAGTTTATTTGTTTCAAATTTTTAAAATTTGTCACGGACTTATGAATAACCCTGTATTTTCCAAGAAATAATTTCTTAAATATAGAATGTTATGTGATAAATACAAGGAACCGCGGTAGCACAGTGGTTAAGGTGCTGTGCTACAAATCGGAAGGTCGCTGGTTCGATCCCAGCTGGTGTCATTGGTATTTTTCATTGACATAAAATCCTTCTGCTCGCACTATGGTCCTGGGTCGACTCAGCCTCCAACAGGAATGAGCACCAGGAGCATTTCCTGGGGGTAAAGGCGGCCGGTGCGTAAGGCTGACAACCTTACCACCATCCTGTGCCATTGTCACGAAATCTGGGAACTTTAACTTCCTGGAACCGTATGGGCCCCTCTGGGCCTGTAACGGGACTGCTTTACATTTACCTTTATGTGATAAACATATTGTGTATAACATCATATTTATAATTGTTAATTTACATGCATTGCTATTGTACATAACCTGTAGATATAATTATGATCTGCCTACGTAGCAAATTTCACCTGCCTAGATCCAGACAAAAGTACATTCCAGACTTAGATGGAGCTTCGTCAAAGATGAAAAAAATATGTGCATTTATAACCTAAATGCTTTCTTAAAAGGGAATAAGGTAGGCTTCCGAAATTGCATTGCTCTCTGGGTGGGCCACAATTTCTTTGATACCAGTAAACATTTAGTATTATTTAAGGTTTGTATTTCATTTGTGAGCTGTGGCAACACCCAGGTGTTCTGCTGATTCTCTTCCCTTTTTGTCTCTTTTCTTCAATTTTCTGGTCTCACCATAACTTTTCAAAGTCGTTTGGCTGCTATGCTGTTTTTGATAACATCTTGATTTAATTTATCTCAATGACAGCATTTTGTTGCAAACTTGTAACTTGATTTTCATATCATTTTTGTGTCCTGAGATATATACAGTACTTCAAATGAAATTGTTTTTTCATAGTTATATTTTTAACAATTACAATTTTTTTAACAATTACTATTCTTTTACAATGCTATTGCTGCACAACACATGCTATTTGTTATCTTAGCCCAGGATTTCATTTTTATTTATCTGCAGTGACATTTAGTTAGTATCCTTAAATTTTTTATACGTTTGTGAAATAGCAGTAGTAGTAGTAATAATAATAAATAAATAACCAACTAGAAGTGTGACTGTAATACACATGAAATTTGTTTATACTTTCCTTAATAAACTTCACTTTTGACTCTTATTCTAAACAGTACGGAAATAAAGCAGAAAAAAAAAGGCCTGGTTAAAGTTATCCACCAGGTAATCAATGCATGCTTAACTACAGTACATTATAAACTTAGTAACTCTAATAACCACTCAATTAATGCAGCTCATGTCTTTGTTATCTACACAAATATATACATATTAACAAAATGTTGTATTATCCACACTCAGTTTATTCCTAATTAATCTATATTCACACTGATTTTTATGCTTACAATGTTCAAAAATGTGAATAACTAAGTACTGTATCTTTCACTAGTATCAGAATTATACAGAGTGTATTAACACTGGAATATATGTTAGAACATACAGGAAATTTTTGTCTTGTTTCTTTTAGAAAACAATTGATGAGCATATTAAGACATATTCAGAGGATCACATGCGGGATTTTATCGATATCTACATCAAGGAAATGAGAGCAAATGAGAATAATCCTAATGGATCACCATTCTCTGGTAAATTTAAACTAGGAATTAATAGTAATTAACTGCTAGTTAATGTTGTTTTCAGAGACCCATATATATTTGCAAAATAAGCCTATTCTCTCAAATCGAATTTTATATATGGTGTGGTACATTCTTATTCATTGAAGTATAATTTACTGAGCCTTTAAAAGAGATATTCTTCATCAAACAACTCATTCTAAGTGAGTGTATCCAAAGTTTTATTGCATAGTTCCCCTTTGTTTTACTGGAAACACTCAGAAAATAAGTTCATGTGACATATAATTTTGTAACTAAAGAACATGGGCTGTTGGCCTATTTAAATAGGGAAACATGGGAGTAAATAAATACCTCCTGTTTGCAATGTAAAGTGCAATCTTGGCAGTCACAGATTTAAAGATGACTGCATGGTGGAAAGAGCTGTGACACAATTTCTGATAACAGACACACAAACTACAATTGACAGGGAGTGCAGAAGCTCACATCATAAAAAAATAAATGACTGAAAAGTAGCACAAACTATGTAAAAGAGTAGTGGGATAACATTACATTAAATTATTTGATTTGATTTGATCTGATCTATCTGATTTGATTTGATTTATTTTAATTCCAAGAAATCCATATACAGGAATAATAAATGGATAGGGGAAAAGTCAAAGAGTGAAAACTTGGTTCTGTGAAGCCAAGTCAATCATTAGACAGGTAGTATAGAACAACAATAAATAATACAAGCAGAAAATAACTAAACAGAAAACAGGCACAAAATAGTTATAATTCCAGATTACAATACTTAAACTAAAATATGGCAATACTGTACACAGTTATAAGCTAGTTAAATTAACCTACATGCTGCAATAATTATAAAATAATAAGTAGATAGTCATGGATATATTATTTACAATAAATATTAAATTGTACAATGTAATAGTATGTAGCATCACACAAGTTAAGTATTCTGTTCACTGAAAAATTCATCTAGATTGTAAAATGAGTGAGTTAGTAGGTAGTGCTTTAGAGCAACTTTAACTTTTTGGCATTGACAGAAATGTCCTTAATTGTCATGGGAAGAGCATTAAAACTTTAATACCAGAGTAAAAAACTCCCCTTTAGGGATACATGTGATCTGATGTTTTTAGAAAAAAAAAATATTATCTAAAATATATGTATTATGAACTTATTTTCTGAGCCTATAGGTACTTGTAGTATCACTGAACAAACAGCCTAATAAACATGTTCTCTAAATTGATTTTTCCAGAGGAGCAGCTTCTGTTCCTGGGTTGGGACTTACTTGTTTCTACAGCAACTACACTGACTGCGACACTCACAATGTATGTCATTTACATGATGAATCACCCAGGGGTACAGCGTAAGATACAGAAAGAGATGGACACAGTGGTGGGTCGCAACAGACTGCCAACGCTCAATGACAGACCAAAGTGAGTGGGTGACAGCTACACAAACTCTTTTGCTTTTGATATTCTTCAAACACAATATAAAGAAGAAATGCACAATGTGAAGCTCATGACTACACACATGCATCCTTCCTATCCAGAAAAAAAGAACATAGTTCATGCAAGTTTTTTTTTTTTTATTTTGGCCTATATTGGTTTACACACTTCAGACTGTTTATACATATCAAATGAAAATTCATCACATTTCTCTAACAGGGTTCATTCAAAACCTGGGTATATGCAATAAAATAATCAAATAATTATTTACCAAAATTTTTACCACCACTTAAAAACAACCTAATGCTTCCACATTCCCAGTTAATTTATACCCTGAAGAAACAGACAGCAGGTTCCTCAGAAACATGTTGGTAACCATGCACAGAACTACTGCACTCTAATCCTGTACAGAACTATGGTGTCCCAACTGAGAGAAGTACAACCCCAATTTTCACCACAATTAAAATGAAAATATTTCATGAAAAAATTGACTTTCTACCTATGCATCATTATTTATACAGCTGATGAGTTATCACCAATGTATTTGTGTTTGGAATAACTAATAATATTACACTGAAGAGAGCTGCAGAAGCTTGTTGGAAAACTGTGAATACCAACCTAGACTAAAAGTACGTAAGTGTCCTTACTTCATTGACACTGTAAGGTTAGCACTAATCAGTGCAATGTTTGCAAAAAAGCAAACATAAGACTAATGTGTTACAATAAAAGGTACCTTTATGCACCTTGTATAGGTTGCCATACATGGAAGCCTCTCTGCGTGAGTTAATGAGGATTACCTCAATTTTCTCTCTTGGCATTGCACATAGAGCAACAGAGGACACCCACCTGAGTGGTTATTTCATACCAAAGGCAAGTGTTTATGCTACCTCCAAACTCAATAATTCTTCTCATTGTTATATGCTTAAAATAAAAATTTTTTGAATTTTTGAGAGAGAAATCATTAGTTATTCAAGGAAACTGAAGTTACACTTCTAGCTATTTCATATCATATCTCCAGTATGTGGTTCATGGAGCATGATGGTCTAACAGAAAGAAGCTGGTATCATAGACAGGAGGGGTTTGGTGTAAAACAGTATCGTTTTTCACTTTCCTCACTTATGAGAATGGGGAAAATTTTGTGGATTTCAACTAATTAGGCCAATATATTGGTTCAGATACCATGTTAAATTTAATATTTCTCTTCCATTGGAAGGAAAATGGAAATAGTGTTGCCAATTAAAGGCAAGAATTCCTGTGCTCATATTTGAAAGGTGGACAAACACCAGCGTACCGACCAATAAAATTATTTCTCCTTGTGAAAGGACAATTTGTTGCAACACAAGTGAGCAATACATTATATTTTCGAAATCTTTCATAGAACAATAAGTTATACCTAATCTGTAGAGGTTTTTTTATCACACGAGGGATTATTTGTTGTGTGGATGCAATAACGGTTTTGCTGATGGATTTTTTTAAATGCTGTGATAAGATATTACTTATTCCTCTTAGCATGACTGACAAAGAATAAGCGTGAACGTCCAAACTATCAATCAATATGGCATGACGTCCCACAAGATTCAAATCTTCCACCTAGAACAACTTGACCCCCATTATTTTAAAGTTCACCAAGCAAAATCTCCTTTCATCCCTTTTGATGTTAAAAGCCATTTGTAAATTACATGGAATCAGTAAGTGATCCACAAATGAACAATGGAGTGACCAGTTGTATTCAAACTCCAGACTGGGATAATGTGTTCCTTTATTTCATACACTGTTTTACAGAACACAATGGTACTGACTGGACTGTACAGCTACCATAATGATCCTGATGTATGGGGAGATCCCCATGTATATCGGCCAGAGAGATTCCTCGAAGAAAATGGATTCCTCAAAAAAGACCTCTCTTTGCCATTTGGAGCAGGTTAGTGGATTTGTTCTTTTTCTAATCAGCAAATATACAATCACACTGCAATGACATCACTCCATTCAATTTATTGCTATATTTCCATGAAGTACTGAACAGTGATAAATCTTTAATCACATGAAATTTTTGGGTGAATATATGAAATACTGCTAGGTAAGCATACAAAGGGTATTAGGTGAGAGTAAAGTTGTGTCAGAAGTTAATCACCATTTCATTAGGAAATATGAGAGAAAAGAGCTGAAGCTCTATCCTTCTTTAATCTGTATAACAGATGCTGGTGAGTGTCTACATTGACCATTTTATCTCTATGGAATGAAATTCTCCTAGCCATCCAACATAAATTTCCAGTTGCAAAGTATGACAATACTGGGGAATCTCCGTTGGTATGAGTAGGAACTAGGCCACATGCTGCAGGACATAAGAATCATGCTTAACCCTTATCCTGCTAATGTGGAGAATAGGGTGAGCTCCTAATAATACCAGCAAATGGCTGATGGGATTTAACTCAGTGTTTAAAGGGTTAAATTCCTGGTACATAACAAGATATTCTGCCATGACAAGCATTAAGCCCATCTCTTGGCTCTACCCACCAAACTACTAAATGGGTATGGTTTCAGTGTTGTCATAAAGTCTCCATCTCCAGACATTGTCACTGTTGGTGAGATTAGGCTGATGTCAAACCCGGGGGAGAGTGTGCAAAATCATGTGCACATAGATCAGTGTGTTTCTGCAATCAGAGAGGTGCAAGTGCCAGTATTCTTGCAGACCCTTGCATGCTTGAATGGCACATCGATAGCCACAATATGAGTAGGATGCTGCCAGGGCTCTCCTGAGATCCTAAGTGATGTGTTGTATACCCAGTGCAGCAGCAGCAGCAGCAATTGGGCCAGCCAACATGGACACTTGGCATCTGGTGGCTGCTACCACATGACTGAGATAGGAGGACCAAATGGTTTGGGAGACTCGCACTTAATATTGTCATTAAAATCAAGTGGCTTTTGCGTGTTACTCGAGATATACCAAGTACTCTTTCCCTGGAGGTAAAGTGACCAAGTAATGACGATGACCACTACCAGTTCTGAACCTAATAATACGTAGAGGTATACCTCAGCTCACCATCTGTGTATATGGCTTTAATGCATAATAAACTGGGAGAAAATTTAGTGTCCAGCACTTTCTTTGATAAAATCAATGCACGCAAATTTTAAGTGGTGAAATTTAATGCAAAAATATATCATTCTTTTTAGAAGTTTGATTGATTGTGTAATGTCCATTTACTGTAACAGTATACTTAGTACCCCACCATTATGGGGTGGGAAACTTTCATAATAAGGACTGATGACATCCCTTGCATATTTCTTTGCAAATACAGTGTTAAATTACTGTTTTGATTACATAAGAGTTAAAGTTTTACTGCTAATACACATGTGCACACACACACACACACACAGGATCAGTGTTGAATTGGCCAATCTGTGTCTAGTACCACAATATCTTGTACTCGGAGGGATATATGAATTGCACACTTTCATGACAATATATACTCATATATCATGTATAGTCCCTTGGTTGTATGTTCTTGATGATGGCTCAATAACAGTCATACATATCAGAGAAAGTTTAATGTGAAATAATAACACGGTACATATTTCCTAACAAGGTTATGTTTTTGAAACCTACTATATACTCTTTTTGTAAATATTTTTAACTACTGCGGTTTTGGCTCTCTTCTTTTTCAGTTTCTACCCAGAAAGGTAGTTGTAGGGGTCATACATGTTTCCCCATGGCATCACATGCATGTATCTCACTCCAAATGAGTCATCAATTACATATCAAGGCAGTAAATTGTAAATGAGAATTACAGAAAATTCATACTCATCAGATTGAAAGATTTATTTCACCATATGAAAATATTGTAATGATTATTGTACTTTCTTGAAGAAACAAAACAGGAATGGAATTTTAAATCATCTTTTGATAAAGATACTAATTTGGTATTAATAACAAAAGAATTGTTGTGTATTACACATACACTACTGTACTACTTGGTGAAATATAGTTGTGTTCGATTGTATGTGTAATACACAAAAATTCTTTTGTTATTGAACCAACACAACGGGGATGATGCACCTCAAAATTAATTTGATGTTTTTAAAGTTACAAAAACACAAAATTAACATTTAAAAATGAAGGAGGGAGTTGGGTTTACAAAAATAGCTTGCTTGTGCAACAATAATTGCTAGCCCCTAAATTCAGTCTCTTGTTTAAATTATGAAATTTATCACTGTTTAAAAATAAATGACTGACTATTTTTATCATATTTCAGGGAAGAGACTGTGTGCTGGAGAGACATTTGGTCGTCAGAACATGTGGCTGATATTGGCAGCACTGTTGCAGAACTTTACATTAGTTGTACCCAAGGGGCAGAAGCCACCCGATCCACATACAGTAGCTGGGTTCCATCAGACAGCACCAGAAGTGTGGTTCCAGCCAGTACCTCGTGCTTGATCCATGGCAGTAACAAAACACTGGTGTCAGAACATTCATGTGTCTTTTGTTTGTGAAGATAGCAGCAGAGGTCCACAAATTTTCCACAAATTCAAAAAATTCTGCAAAATTCTAGGCATGAGAACAGTAACATAAAGCAAGTTCCATACTGAAGACCCACAAATATTAGGTATTGCTACACAAAATTAATTCCCCTGTACAGCTTGGCTCTGCATTTGTGCCACTCTGGACTATGATATGGATACTAAAATCTTTGTTAAAATGTGGCTAAAACAAGAAATATGATTCTAGAATGCGTTGTTAGGTAACCTTTATAACGATAATAGCAAAGCTGAGGAACATTACTAACCTTGGTAACCAAAGTAACCATGGTAACAGATAGATCAATGCTAACACACACCACACTAACCATAGTACTTAGGTAACATACCAACCACAGAAACATTGGTAACATTGGTAATGTTACTAGCAATATGTCACAAATATATGTTTTCACATAAAGTGTCTCTTAATTTTGTTCAATTGTAACCAAAACTGAATTTTCTCTACAGATCTGAGTAAAAATCCTAAGAACAAAATTTTATGGAATCTGTCCACTGGCAGCCATGTTGTTCCATAAGGACTGAAGGCAGACAGACACAATGAAGCTTAGAGTCACTTTTCACAAATTTGTGAATGTGCCTAAAAGTGTTTATAGCGACAGGAATACAGGCTAAACATCCGAGGAATTGAAGTTTTATTCCCATATGGGGCAAAGTATATATTTTCCAAACTAACTCCAGGGCCCAAAATTTTCCTCTTAAGTATGAACTGAGTACTTTTTACCAGGGGTGAAATCAGCCAGGTTGTGAAGCTCACCATTCACCCAATCTAGTGCCAAGGCTCAAAATGAATGGATCTCTACCTCTTCTCCCACATATGCCTTAATAACTTGCACAGTGATTTTGCTGTATACATTATAAAAACCGAACTGCAAAAAATAAACATTTTTTTCTGAAATGTTTTTCTGACAGTCAACTGTGCTTATAGTTAATAAGACACTGACATGGAATTCCTATGCCAAATATAGAGCTTTGATTAGAAACTTGTTTATTTTCTACAGCAAAATTAAAGATGTGAAGAAATAAATTGAAGATTCAGTCAACAGTTTGGTTTCTGCACAATCCACTTAGGAAAAAGACATAATAATTTGAATTTAAGAAGTCATCAAAGCCACCCATTTTACAGTCGTAGAAATGCAGTAGGTGAAATTTTGGATAGGAAAAATGCATGTAAGTAAAGTGTGGATACTCCTACAGTCCAATGTATAAAAATAAGCTGCATAAATCTGAATTGGATGGCTGTAACAAATAAATGATGGATTCTTTTAACAAACTAAAAACAAAAAAAAACTGTAATTTAATACAAAGCCATTCTGGTAACTGTTAATGACACTGGAGTAGAAACACATTCAACGCCTTCATGGGTTTTACAGGAAATCATAGATCCATGACTGACAGTAAAAGAGTGCATGTACTAATTCTACACATGGCATTTTGTACGCAGGGCAATCATTTTCTGAACAGGCCATGATGAAAACATTCTTGGGTCCAGTTCAAAAATAGATGTGGAAACCCTACTTACACACATTCCTGTACCCATACTGCAGATAGGGCAATGTAAGAACGTACATAGGAAATACATTTGACACAAAATTTGAAATACAGCCAGCTTTTCCAGGTTTCCCAGCTGGTGGAATAACATGCAGAAGAATAGATTGGGATAGTCTTAAACCAGCCTTGGGTCACACTACTGTAAATCAATTATATGAAACCTCTGTGGCAAAAGCAACTTTGGTGATTCTGCAAAGAAACAGAGTTTGGGCTTTTTGTTTCCATGGTGATGCTGATTTCTGTTGCAAGCAAATGACATATAAAGAATGTTGAATTCTAGTAGGCTTCATATCTCTGGAGGGTACACCCTCAACATTTTGAATTTGAATTTACTTACAGTCTATGAATCCAAAGCAGTTTAATACCTTGAACATAGAAGCAGTCAAAAAATATTACATATATACATACTGTAGTTGTTGGTTTGGTACATTTAACTTTAAACTGATGTAACTTATTTTATCATAGTTCTTTTACAATAAACCATTCATCTATGGGGGAGGAGAGAACATAAAAATTATTTAGAGTTATCACCGAAATTTTTGATACTTTGTGGGAGACTGTTAAACACTTTCATGCCAGTTGAGTAGACTCCTATTTTTTATATAGTGATAAATATGAAGAAGATTGGTGAAAGTTGTATTTTTGTCTAGTACTTACATTATAGACATCAGAATTTAATTTGAATTTATTCTTTTTGTTAATCACATATAAGAAGAGTGATAGCATATACTGTGATGGAAAATGTAGAATTTTTAGATTCGTAAATAAATCTCTAGATGAGTGTTCACTTCTGCTTCCTGTAATAATCTAATTAATTCTTTCTTATTGTAAAAATGTTTGCACTATGTATTAAAATATTAAAATGTAGTTTACAGAAGAATGAAAATAGGCATCTTCAGTTTTGCTTTTACCATTTCTGCATTTTTCTTCTGATTCATTAAAATAATTTAACCACTGATTAATTTTCTTTTTTTTGGGGGGGGGGGATGTGACGCTAAGTAGTACGGTAGTGGTTACCAGTATTTATGGTGCGCCAGTGGAGAAATTGCCGTGAGGCTACTGGTGCGGGCGACCCGGGAGGCAGTGCATTTGGGCACAAAATAGGCTGCAAAATAAATATATTAAACGAAGCAATTTAATTTTTTACTTTCAAGAAACTTTAAATTACTGATTCAAATAAAATGAAATTCAATAAACGATTGTTTTTTTAAATTAATAATTTCTAATAGGAGTGGCCATTGTGATTACTTGGTCCGCGTGCCGAAAGACGTTCTTCTATGCCACTGTGGCATACATTGGCCTCCTGTCTCCGTATTCAAACACTGAACATGGATTCGAAGTACACTTATTTCTTCGAAAACTGTGTACTCATCTACCAGACTATTCGGCATAACATTCCGCAACATCACAGTCAAAATAGTCCCGCTGCTCCAATCCCAAAGACCCAATGGTAATTTTTATTGGTGACGAGACACAAAAAAAAAATCTCAATCACAAATCATTGGCTCAAGTACTGACGCCACGACAGCAACTGTCTAATCCGTGGCCACCTCAGAAGAATTCACTAATATATGACCTGTGATCCACTGGTTGAGGCAGTGTGTGTGGTATGTTTACGTAGAGAATGTTGTGGTACCGTTTGATGCATCCCTAACCCTTTCGTTCTCGCAATTCAGTTCGAAATACAATCATAAAGGTAAATACGAAAAGTTATATTGTACACAACTAATATTTTTGTACTTTGAGAGTACTTTTGAGGTGTTTTGGCATAATAAACACGCTAACAACGAAAATCGTGTAAATTTGTCCCCGAGAATGTGAGTGATGTTGCATATAGAAAATAGTACATAGCGACGCATTGTAATCGTTAGGGATCTATGGTACATGGTATATTATGATACCTATTGTAACGCACATGGGATGAAAGATGTAAAATATACATTTTGCCCTGGTTGTATGGACAGACTGAACCATGACAGATTAATGTCAGGATTTGTAGAGAGCAACGATCTCCCAGTCTGTGTATCAGGTTATGTAATTTGTGGAGTACTATTGTTTGTTCCTCTAAAAATTGTATATGGTTTGATCTGAGTGCTCAAGATTATGTGAATTTGCCAAATTCACGTATTGATTATCAGTTCGAATTACTTAAGCATAAAGAGTCTGTGCCACCTAGAAAGTAATTAAGAGTTTACAGCATTCCTAATGGGGAGGTGTTGTTCTTCCAGTATTTTTAAATATAACAACCTTTAACACAGCATGTAAATTATGAATTAAATTTATAGACCCCTTTATGCCATAGAAAAGAACAGCCATTATAAAATGAATAAGGCTGTGCTATGTACATACAACCCTACATAGATAGACCATAATGGCTTAGTATAAGATTGGCCAGCTTCAGACTGCCTGATCCTCTGAAGATACACATTGCAGTACCCACTATGTAGGAAGCAAAGTAGAACTGGACTCCCTTTTTTTTAATATATATATATATATATATATGCAGAGGCTGTAATATGTGAGTTCCAACTCCTCAGTCCCTGTCACTCTTCCATCACCATGGTTCCTAGATCAGTCATTTACTTCTGGCCATGCTACCGTTAATATTATTTAGTAGTATTAATGTCTGGAAAGTCTCTTCCCTCATGTCATGCCAGCATGGCAGCATAGCATTGAGTGGCAGGCGTGTGCATAGCCCGTCTAAAATACACTGTTATCAGCTTGAAATAAACTCACAGTAAGCTGCATTCTCCATGTAATGCTTTTAATTGATGCTTCCAGTGTGAAAATTTGAGGCAGATGGACCACGTGGCAAACATGGTGCATGAGTCCCTTCACATTCATGATCAACCAAGCCCCTTGTTGAACACAGACTTTTTACTAGCATTGTGATCCTGTTTTTCAGTGACTTCTAGTTGTACACAAACACATGTTTTTGTGAATGCTGTTAGAGTCATCGCTATCTAGTTGTGGGCCTGTATGCCAGACTTTCTGCAGTGCATGTTATGGCAGAATTATTTGTGCTGGGTTGTAAGGCCTGAAGTTGCTGTTAACATAGTGTATAGAGAACAATCAAGTTCCTCTCTCAGAAATTGAACTCTGACCACCCAGTATGTGTACCATCGTTACTGATGGATATGTGAGTATAAGAAAGTAAAAATCCTGTTTTGCGTACAGTGTGAAATGGTAATTGACATTACAGGTGGAAAGAAAGAGAAGAAACCCTGCTGTGCGTGATGCTGTGCTGGGCAAAACTCGGCACAGCCGTAGACAAGTCACAGCAGGGGAAGCATTGCAGCCTGCAATTGAAAGAGAGGCAGAGGAGACACAGCAGCTGAAGGAGGATAAAGTGGAAACACATGAAACATTAGTGCCGCAAAGTAGTGAATCTCTGACATATGAAACCTTGCGTGACCGACTCTGGGCAAGAGTGACCTTGCCTTCCCAACTGTGGGCATTCCACAAAGAACCTTCAGGCAAGTTTATTGCTTTTACCCATATATCAGAAAACACATCAAGTACATATATATCAACAGACAAGGCAGTTGTGTTTGATGGAACTCTTGAGGCAGAGATATATGTGCGCGGGAAAAAGGCCACACCGCAGAACTTTCTTCAGAATGCTCCATTGACTTTGGAGCAACTGGTTGGTATGCTTCATGATGTGGAGTCACTGAGTCTTTGTAAAGGAACAGGTCTGGATGCAGATCGTTACAGCCCTGACTGCTGCCTGTTTCTGGAGCGGAAGTATCGCAACTCACGATGCTCTAATTGCGCGCTGAAACGTACACATCTTAAGAAAACGGAGGCACAGCGTCTGAGGAGGGCAGCGGCTAAGCAAAAGGAACCGTTGAAGAGGCAGATTCCATCAAAGAGACAAATAAGAATCAAAAAAGACTTGGAGGTTTCAGAAGGAAAGTCTACTGTTGAGGTGTCCAATTTTGAGGACTTCTTGGAGAAGCATGAATCACACCTTACAGGGGAGAACAAAGGACAGGTACGGAATAATGCTGATACTGCTGAATATACATAAACTAAGGAATTGATACACTCTATAATCTGCTCCCAGTACTGGTGATTAAATGTGAATGGGTGTCATATACTTTTTTATTCTATGCAGAAAACTTTGATAAGTTGATGTTTATTGAAGCCATACCATCAAAGAACATTCACGCACCCTGTGTTTGGTAGTGTTAATATTGCTTTGACTTCAAATATTTGTACAGATGCATGTCACATTTATGCTGATGGTAAGGAATTAATAATTACAGTGAAGAAATGGCCTACAGTTTTCATTTGAAGTTTTGTAGAAATGAGAAATTTGTTTAGAAGTTACAAGATGGAGGGATGGAGGGGAAAGAGTATACAGGCACAGCACATGCACACACAAATAAGGATAATAGAATTCTACTTTGAAATTTGGACAGTATTCTAAGAAATTTGGTTGGAATTATTTTCTGAGATTCAGAATTGATTGGAAATGAATTTAAATTCTCATTACATGGTATTACAGATTACTAAAGTACTGTATTTTGTTTCTTCATTTTTTGATTGTGAAGATCAAAGATTCGGATCTTCTGAGATGCAATGCTGTGACATTTGTTAAATAGTTTCTGACATCTTGGACAGCTTGACCCTAAATATGAAGGCCCAGTGATTCTTCAAAATGTCAGGAATACTCACCCATCAACACAGCAGCACATCCAGTATGACTTCAATCTTCAGCGCATCACTGTGCAAATCTCACCTCTCACATTATTAATATCTGTTGCCAGGTATTTATGTGCTTATTATAAGTGACTGCAAAGATGACTGAAAAATAGCATGTCACTTTAAGTATGTTAACCTGTCATAAATAAATAATGAGGCTTATGGGAATAGATATCATAAAACATTCAAACGTTGGAAATGTGTGGTATTGAAAATTTGACTTTTGTAATTGAAAAATATTACAAAAAGAGCCAGTCTTGCAGCTGCTGTAGAAATTGGCAGTTGCTGAAGCCATTATGTTTAAGAAGCTGTCGTGTTGAGTATTCCCAAAAGTAGAAGTATGCACTGTTCTGAGTTCCAGTAAGAATAAAATTAAGTAGCCTTGTTTATTTTCAGAGAATTGAATTTTCAATTTTCAGTGTCTGTGTTTCATTTGTCATTCTTATGCATTTATTTGCTTTATTTACTTCACTATGACACAGTCCTGTATACAAGTTTATCCCCCCACTACCTTCTTCACAGTCATTATTTTTCAGGAGAGTACCTACACAGAATGTGCTTAAATTTGTATGCAGTTGTAAGGTGACCCCAATTTTTCACTCATTGAATTAGGAAAAAATTATTGCCTTATAATGGAGTAAATGCAGAATTATGCAGTGATAAGAACATAAATAATGAAATATTTATTACAACATGTTTGTAATTGTAATGTCATTTTATGATTCCTTATGTTTCCATAGTTTTATGTGTTCTTTAAGAGTATGCTGAGAGACTTTTCTTCAGAAATGTGAAAGAAGTATTTTTAACTGAAATGGAAATTCACTAAGCTTTGTGACATTTTAGTTATTACATTAACATTCCATTAAACACTGTGTTATGCCAAATACAGTCGGAGTTAACCAAGAAGAACTTCATTCCTATTGTACTGAAGCATTTATGCCATTAAATGATTGATAGTGAACAGGTGTTTGTTTACATTTTTATTAAAAGCAGTTAACAGATTATACAGAAAAATAATTTGGTTTGAGTCAAAGAAGTATGGTCGTAATTGCAGATAAGAAAGCGACGACAAGACAGTAGCATTATTACAAATAAATCCATCTTGTCCATTGGTGAATTTGGTTATCTTACTGTGACTGTACAAAAGAAATGGTAAGATATCCTAAATCAGGCTTCCTTGTCACACAGAATGTGGGCGTGACACCTGCTGAAGCTTACAGACAGGTTGTTTGACATAGAGAATGGAAAAACATATTAATAGCATCCATATGGTTTATCCTGCTACCTCCAGTGCAGTAGTTTTAATCAATACGTGGACTACTATATTAAATCAAAGTATACACTGGAAGCTCAGTAAACATTTATATCTCCTATTTATGTGGTGAGTTACTCCACAAACATAGACCTACAGGATACCATCATGCACCATGGGATGAGTAATGTGTTCCAGTTAGGGGTGATGGAATGAAAAAGTTTGTTGTGATTGTACGTAGCAGAGGAGTTTTGTACAGGGATTTGTGTGTGTTGCGCCTTCTTATATGCTTGTAGTGTACCAAACAAAGGATGTGCTGATTATCTGCAGAATCAGCTCATGGACAATATAAGCAGTTTCAGTGTGTATGCCCTGTTACTGAAAAAAAAACACAGATGCCTCAGATGTAATGTGGTTTGCCACTTGCATGCAATCGTTAGACAGTGACCTTGACATGAGAAAGGATATGTTTGATATTGTACCAATGAAACATCCCTCAACAGTCTTTGACGTTCTAATATAGGCTGACTTAACCCCTACCTCACAGTCAGTGGTGCCAGTAACACAGTATTATTTTGACCACAGAGACATTAGAAATGAGAAAACATGTTTTAACCCTTTCCCTAGCAAAGCTGAAGTAGACCAACAAAGAAATTTTGCAAACTTATGAGCTATTTTTTTTATAAGGAATGTCATACTTACATCAAAAGAAAAATCAATAAGTATACCATAGCAGATTTTCAATTGAAATTAAGTCATGAAACGTGGGAACAAGTATTTGATGGGAATGATGTTAATAAGATTTTTAACTCTTTTCTAAATATTTTCCTAAGAATTTACTATTCTAGTTTTCCCTTAACTCAAGTATAGAGTAAAATGAACTCAAATTCGTAGATTACACCAGGAATAATAACTTCCTACAAACATAAAAGACAACAATATAAGGAATTACAGAATAATAATAATAATAATAAGCAGTACATACAGACAGAGAAGTTACAGCAAATAGGCCAGATATAATAATTAAAAACAAAAAAGAGAAAACATGCACACTGATAGATGTGGCAATACCCGCAGACAGAAATGTTGTGCAA